>Ga0207433_10008877_pt1 | contig 16196 bp, 9 predicted proteins | sample YelNatPaOPGAMG01_FD_187559 | JGI IMG/M metagenome (GOLD analysis project Ga0207433, IMG submission 187559) | Hot spring thermophilic microbial communities from Obsidian Pool, Yellowstone National Park, USA - OP-RAMG-01 (SPAdes) (version 3) | ecosystem: Environmental > Aquatic > Thermal springs >... | reverse complement strand
GGTGGTATGGGACCAGGGAATAGAGCGCGAAATGATGGCGCGGATGGAGATAGGAGCGAAAGTCTTCCTGCCGCACCTCTTTTTCGATATCGATAATTCGTCTTCGGAGATAAGGCGAGCGTTTTGGCAGGTGGTATCGGAGCTCTACGTTCGCGCATTTTTCGAGCCGTATAGCAAGTGGTGCGAGGAGCACGGGCTGAAGCTCACCGGACACGTGCTCTTTGAGGAAGGATTGTATCTCAACACTAATTTTCAGGCGGATATAACTGAACCGCTGCGGCGGATGCATATTCCAGGTACTGATCACCTAGCCGAGGTGACTGAGACTCCGTATGGTGGTCACGATAATCTTCCTCAACAGCTTACGAATCTGCAGGGAGAAAAGCTGGTATCATCGATCGGACACCTGTGCGGAAGAGATACGGTAATTAGCGAGACCTACGGCTGCGCGGGCTGGGGACTGAGTTTCGAGAAGATGAAATGGATCGCGGACTGGCAATTCAGCCTCGGAATCAATATGCTCTGCCCACACGCAATGTTCTACAGCATCGAAGGGTTCAGGAAGTCGGATGCCCCTCCGGCGGAAAACTTCATGACAGGCTGGGAGCATTACAAAATGTTCGCCGATTACATCGGGCGGATCTCTTACATGCTGCGCTCGGGAACGCACGCAGCGAAGGTAGCGCTGCTCTATCCGCTGAGAAGATTTTGGGAAGCGCATTTAATCGGCGAGATCGATGAAGACGATAAGGCGCTGAGCGACTCATTCGACCTGTGCGCGAGCTTACTCACCCGCCTGCACTGGGATTATGATATTCTCCCCGAGCAAATGCTGGCGCAGGCTGAGGCTGTGAACGGTCGGATCAGGATCCATGATGAAGACTATGAAGTTTTGATAGCGCCGCCGTTCGCGCTGCAGGGAGCTTCGCGGAAGGTGATGCAGGAGTTTCTTCGTTCGGGTGGAACATGGGTGCTGCCGCCGGTGAGCAAAGGTGAGCCAGAGAGGCAGCAGATAGAGCGGGAGATAGCCCTGGTGCGGCATTCGATGGGCGATGAAGCCGCGGAGCGGATGCATGCGGAGATCGAGAGGCAGTGGCCGCTGCGCCCACGGCATATAGTGCTGGAACGCGGGAACGAAGGCGTTGTGATCCTCACGCTTGCGGGAACAGAGGACCACGAAGGTGTGATGAGAGCGCTGGAAGGAGCACTGCGAGAAGCATCGACTCCCGATGTGGAAATAACCTCGGAATCGGGGGAGACGCTTTATGATATGCGGTATCTGCACCGCGAGGACGATGCGCGGCACATTTACTTTGTGATCAACACATCCGACAAGCCAGCGCGAGCAATGATCAGCCTCGAGACCGCAGGAGCCGTGCAGGAATGGAATCCGCAGACGGGTGATGTGTCGAGAGCAGGAAACGTGGAGCTTAGAGATGGACGGGTGCGAGTTCGATTCGATATGCCTGCTTATGGGTCCACGGTATACGTTGTCGATACGGACAGGCCGGTGCAGTCGAGGCCCTTTACCGAGAAGAAGCGCGAAGAATTGATGGTTTTCCCGGATGAATGGGAGTTCAGGATACATGCTCCGAACGCGCTCATTCTCGACCGGTGGGAATTTCATCCGCGCACGCATGGGTTCGGATCGGAATATGAGTATACGGCATCGTTCGATTGCGATTATGTGCCTGCTGATATAGCATTGATGCTCGACGATATCGAGTACCGATCATCCCTGATGGGCGGGATGGACATAATTATCGAGGTCAATAATACGAAGTGGGAGCGGCCGGAGTTTAGCTGGTATATCGAAAAAGGGTTCAAGACGCTTGGCATCGGTGAGGCTGTTTTGCAGGGGAAAAACATGGTAAGAATTGTGATCCGGCATTCGGCGTGGTCGGGACAACCGCATCTGATCAATGCTCCGCCTGTTCTGCTTGGTTCGTTCACTTGTGATAGAAAAGATCGAACGCTGCTGGCTCCGGTTACAAAAGTAAGCGCGGGATCGTGGACGGAATTCGGTTATCTATTTTATTCCGGGAAAGCGACTTATTCGCAAGCTTTCATGATGCCGAAAACAGATGGAAGGCGAATTATAGTCGCGGCGGATGATGTCCGTGATATGGTTGAGATAGAAATCAATGGAAAGACTGCTGATGTTCGGCTGTGGCAGCCATGGGAAGCGGATATTACCGATCTGCTAGTTGAAGGCAAGAATACGCTCATGCTCACGGTAACGAATTCGATGGTAAATTTCCTCGAAGGAAGCGCGCGGGAATCGGGTCTTATGAGCCGGGTGAGACTTTTTGCGGAGGATTAAACCCGGCAGCAAGCGAAGGCTCAACTGACTACCATATTGTAAAAGGATGTATCGGGATGATTCGACGTTATAGGGTGGAAGTTACTACTGACAACACAGGGTGGGTATCGGTAAGGGTGCCGGCTATACCGGAGATACACGCGGAAGCCCACACGCGTGAGCAGGCGCTGAGGTTTACTGAAAACTCGGTCACTTCTCACCTGAAATCGCTTACTGAGACGGGTAAGGAAGTCCCGGATTCGGACATCGACGCGATCGTGGTAGACATATAAAACAGAAGTGGCAAAGGAGCCGTGTTCGAGGAGGAACAGAAATGAGCGAGTTGGCAATCAATGGTGGACAGCCGGTGCGGACTACTCCGCTCCCAAGCGTCAACAATAACAGCGGAAGGACCTTCGGTGACGAAGAGCTTGCTAACCTTAACGAAGTGATCCGTTCGGGCAAGCTGTTCCGTTATGGAGGGGAATACGTTAATAAGTTTGAGCAGGATTTCGCCGCAATGTTGAACATGAAGCACGCGGTTGCAGTCACTTCGGGGACCGCGGCGATACATACCGCGCTTGGGGCGTTGAATATGGATGTCGGATTGGAGATGATCACGACACCGATCACGGATATGGGCACTGTCGCACCGATCATGCTTCAGAACTGCATACCGGTATTCGCCGATTTGGAGCTCGATTACTTCGATATGGCTCCGGAGAGCATCGAGAAGCGAATTACGGATAAGACCAGGGCGCTTGTAGTCGTTCACCTGTTCGGACAGCCCTGTAATATGGACGCGATCCTGGCGCTGGGGAAGAAATATAACGTCGCGGTCATCGAAGACTGCTGCCAATCGTACCTGGCGATGTATAAGGGTAAGCCGGTCGGAACGATGGGAGATATCGGCTGCTTCAGCCTGCAGCAGTCCAAGCACATGGCGAGTGGAGACGGCGGTATTATCGTCACCAATAACGATGAACTCGCGGAGCGCGCAAGGCTGTTTGCCGACAAGGGATGGCCGCGGACGGCAGGCGCAAGAAATTATGCTTTCCTCGGGATTAATTATCGCATGAACGAGCTCACGGGCGCGGTTGCTTCGGCGCAGGTCGGCAAGGTGGAGGGTGTCGTCGCCAGCCGGAGGCGCGTGGCGAACGCGATTACGGCGAGGATCTCGAAAGTACCGGGGATTATCGCGCCGAAGGTAAGAGAGGGATGCGAACACTCCTGGTGGCAATACCCGATAATGATCGACGAGAGCGTTTTCAGCGTATCTCCGGCGGAGTTTGCGAAGGCTGTTACGGCTGAGGGGATCGGTGTCGGTCACGGTTACATCGGACAGCCGATCTATGAATCATCGGTGCTGCAGGGCCAGCAGACCTACGGTGCGAGCAGGTGTCCGTTCAGCTGCCCCTACTACGGGCGCGAGATGGTCTACAAGACAGAGGACACACCTAATACACTCGAGATACTGCGCAGGCTCCTTAATATGGCATGCAATGAGCTCTATACCGATCAAGATGTCGATGATATAGCAACGGCAATCGAGAAGGTCGCATATACTTACGCAAAATAAGGAGGCGGAATTGTGCAGATAATTGATTGTGATGCCTCCTTCGGATTCCGAGTGAACAGCCCCTGCTCCACTTCGGCAGGGGATCTCGTTCGTCTCGAAAAAGCGCAGGGCGTATCTTATGTCATGGCTTATTCGATCAAAGCCCGTGCTTATGATGCGCGTGAAGGCAACGATGATACGCTGAAAGCGGCTGGGGAGTATGATGAACTGCTGCCGGTGGCGTGCGTCGACCCGCGGGCGCAAAATCATCTGGAAGATGAGATCGCACGTGTGGCAGGGCTTGGGTTCGTTGCGGTGAGGGTGTTTCCCGAATTGCAGGGATGGTCGCCGGATTCGGTGCTGTTCACCCGTATTGCTCGGGCTTGTAATGAGCATGGCATGCCGCTTTTGATTTCGGTGAAAGCATTTGGGACCGCATCCAGTGTCGTGAGGCGAGCGGAAGAAACGACCAATCCCATAGTACTGCTTGCGCCTAATTACGCGATGCTATCAGAGGCGTTGTCGGCCGCGGCTGTCAGGCTCAACACGCTCGTTTCGACTTCGCAATTCATCACTCCCGGTTCGGTCGAGATTGCTGTGGAAGCAATCGGAGCGCGGAACCTGGTATTCGGCGCGATGTGCCCGGATATGTGCATCAGACCGCCGGTGAATATGATCCTCGGGGCGAACATAGCGGATTCGGATAAGAGCGCGATTCTCAGCGGTAATATTAAACGGTTGATCAACAGCCAGGCTGCCAGGCTCAATCGGACTCTATCGGAAGTGGTCGATGATAAGGTATACGCGACCAGGAGATTCTCCAGGTCGATTATCGATGTTCACGGGCACACCGGGCCATGGCCGTTCCCGATGGTGGACGCGGACGGAGCGTGTATTGTCGATCTTATGCGGCGTCGTGGAATCGCAGCGACTATGTTATCGAGCACCAAGGCAATTGTGAACGACTTCGTAGAGGGGAACGCAGAGCTTGCCCATGATGTTCAGACCTGCGATAATTTATATGGATATGTCACAGTGAATCCCAATTATCCCGAAAAATCACTCGAAGAGATAGAGCGATATATCGAGATGCCGCAATTTGTAGGTGTGAAATTCCATCCGTCGTATGCAGGCATATCGATCGATAGCGAAGCCACGCGCAAGCTCGTAGCAGGATTCGCGCACAGGAAGGCGCCGTTCCTCATCCACACATGGGGACCCGGAGAGCCTACGAAGGTAATGAAGCTCGCGAAGGAATTCCCTGAGCAGCCATTTATTATGGGTCATGGTGGCGCAGATGCGTGGAAAGAAGCCGCGGATGTGATCAACAATACGGCGAATACTTATACAGAGTTCTGCAACAGCAATGTCGAACCGGGAAGAATCAGGAAGACTATCGATCGAGTGGGATTCAAACGGGTGCTGTTCGGAACCGATTCGGGTCTGTTCGATCCCGCGTTCGATATCGGGTTCTACGAAGAGGCTGAATTAACTCCCATGGAACAGGCTGCCATTCTGTATGATAACGCGGCAGCGCTTTTTGGGCTGGATCTTATTTAGATAATCTATGGAAACAGATAAACTTGATATTCCGGTCATCTGGCCGGACTATTTTGAGGACTGCGAGCAGTGCATCGACCGTCTGCGTGAAACCTTGACGGGTATGGATGGAATGCACGGCGTAACCATAGATGCCAGCCATCGGATCATAGAGTTATCTTACGACAAAGATCTCCTCACATTCGAAGAGATTAAAGAACGCGCTCGGCTGCTTGGAGTTACTGTAGCCGAGCGCTTCAAACATAAATCGATTCAGGTTATTGGTCTGGATTGCCCGGATTGCGCAATGAAGCTGGAGACGGCTGTCAAGCGGCTGGCTGGAGTAGCGTGGGCAACTCTCAATTATGCTACCTCCGTGCTCATTGTGGAGTTCGAGCCGCAAAAAATCGAGCTTAAAGCGATCCTCAAGCGTGTCAGGGATTTCGGATACGATTATGAGATCACCGGCGCGGTGGAAGAACCTCGCGCTAAAGGACGGGCACCAAGAAGCGCTCGTCTTGTCATCACTTTTATCTCAGGTCTGCTGCTCGGCGCCGGCGGAATCGCATGGGCGCTGGGCGCAAGCCCCACCCTGTTCTCCGCGTTTTTCATCGCATCAGCCGTATGCGGTGGTATTTTCGCCGCAAGGACAGGATTTTTAAGTCTTCGAGGCTTAGCTCTCGATACGAACTTCCTCATGACCGCGGCAGCGATCGGAGCGATAGCCCTGCGCGACTATTCCGAAGCCGCGGCGGTTATGTTCCTGTTCTCGCTGGGATCGACCTTAGAAGCGTACACGGTCGATAAGACACGAAAATCGATCAAATCGTTGATAGAGGCCGTACCGACTTCAGCTTCGGTCCGCCGTAACGGGCGAATAGAAACCGTTGCGCTGGAAGACATAGAAATCGGCGAGATCGTGCTGATCAAGCCGGGCGAGAAGGTGCCGGTTGATGGAACGGTTGTAGATGGCGAATCGACCGTCAATGAAGCGCCGATCACGGGTGAATCCGCGCCCAGGGATAAGTTCAAAGGCAGCGCGATTTACGCAGGCTCGATAAACGGCAGAGGCGCGCTCGAAGTAAGGACCACGAGCACAACCGATGATAACACACTCGCGCGGATCGTCCACATGGTCGAAGAAGCGCAGGCGCAGAAAGCACTGTCGCAGCGGTTCAGCGAAACTTTCGGACGATATTACACTCCGGTGGTTATAGCTCTCGCGGTCATCATCGGCGCCGGTGGACCATTCCTTTTCGGCGGACCATATCATCAGTGGATAGAAAGGGCCTTGACGCTTTTGGTGGTATCGTGCCCATGCGCGCTGGTGATATCGACCCCGGTCGCCATCGTCGCCGCTATCGGCAATGCGGCAAAGTCGGGAATACTCATCAAAGGCGGAGCGCATCTCGAAGCGCTAGGAGATGTGTCGATAGCCGCGTTCGATAAGACCGGCACGCTTACAAAGGGCAAGCTTTCGGTCCACGATATCGTGCCATTCAATTCTCACAGCGTCGAGGAAGTCCTGGCAGCAGCGGCCGCGGTGGAGAGCAGGTCGGAACATCCCCTGGCTGACGCAATCGTGCGCAAAGCCACTGAAGAAGGCGTAGCTGAACCTCATGTTTCTTTCTTCGAAGCGTTTCCGGGCAAGGGAGCGCGAGCGGTTGTCGATGGAGAAGCGATATATGTGGGAAGCCGCAGGTTGATAGAAGAGCTCGGGATCGATCTGCCGGGAACGACGGCAATCGCGGAACTGCTCTCGCACGGTTCCACGGTCGTTTATGTAGCCGATCCTCGCTCGCTGTGGGGTGCAATCGGCGCCATCGATACTTTGAAGGAGAATACGGTCGATGCTATCAGGCGGCTCAAGACAGTCGGCATTCGCAGGACCGTGATGCTTACGGGCGATACCGCTCAGACAGGCAGAGCTATAGCGAAGCAGTTAGGTATCGATGAGGAGCATGCCGAGTTGCTGCCTGAAGACAAGCTTGCAAAAATCAGGGAGCTAAGCGCCGGAAGAAACAGCGTGGCGATGATCGGTGATGGGATCAACGATGCTCCCGCTCTGGCGGCTGCAAATGTCGGAATAGCGATGGGCGGCGCGGGAAGTCCCACCGCGATCGAGGCTGCCGATGTGGCGCTGATGGCGGATGACATAGCAATGTTGCCTTACGCGGTAGACCTCAGCCGGCGGGCGCGGCGCGTTATTCGACAAAATGTCTCTTTTGCTCTTATTGCGGTCATTATCCTCGTAAGCGGCGCTCTGCTGCGATATGTAACTCTTTCCACAGGGGTGCTCGGGCATGAGGGGAGCGCGCTGCTGGTAATTGCGAACAGCATGCGCCTCCTTAAGCCGCGCAATGTCTGATCTCCGCCACTGCCCCCAATACACCTCGCATAGACTTGTTTTGAGTTCTGCATTAAAGCATTACTACGCATCCTCGGAACGAAATACTGCGTGCTGCGTCAAAGAGACGTGACTGGCGAGTTTACTCAGTTGACGTGGCGGCGTATACGAGACGAATTAATAGCTGGTTAGCAAGGTATGGCAATTCTTTGATAATAACTGGCAATACGATGTTGTAAACCACCCTAATGTTGGGTATTTATTTCTCATACTTGCTCGGACAACCCCGTATATACCTACACGAAGGGAGGAATCAAGATGGCGACTTACGCTAGTCTTAGAACAACAGCACAGCTAGGGGCCTATCTGGATGATATCATCTTCCCCTGCTCTCGCCTTGAACTATTGCGCTGTGCCGAGGACAATGAAGCCCCTGACCTTATCCTCGATGCGATTGAGGATCTACCCGAGAGAAGGTATTGGAGCATCCTCGATATACTCGCTTCTTTCAAACGCAAGGCTTGCTGACCATCCGAATCCGTGTAGAAGTTGAACCCAAAACCCTCTGGTAATGGTTGAATGGGCCAACGTCCACTGTGCCTGGCTCATGCATAGTTGACTTCGAGCTCAGCCGACACTATACTTTAATCATAGGGGGGCTTGGGTGAAAGACTTGAACCAGAAAACAATTTCTACACATCGATTCGTTATCTTCGCTGCTTTTCTTGCGTTTCTTGTCGCTTACTGTGTTATAACACCTGCACGCACACAGGCTGACAACTCGTCAGGCGATAAAGGCAAGATCATTCTAAAGCTTGGAGGATGGGGAGTTCCTCGTAAGGACGAAGTGACTCCGGAAGCCAGGGCTAACAGGGCGGTTTTCGAGGCGTTCCAGAAGCAACACCCGGAGATCGAGGTCGTCACAACCACAGGGCTTACTATCCAGGGTCCGTCTTCAGAATCGAGCTTTCTGCTGCAAATGGCAGGTGGAAGCGCGCCGGATGTTTTCTATGTGAACTTCCGCAAGCTTCACACGTTCAAAGAGCAGAACTTCCTGTATCCGCTCGATGAGTTCATAAAGAAAGACCCGGAAGTACTCAACCGGATCCATCCGCAGATACGAAAGGTCATCACCATTGATGGCCACGTCTATTGCGTACCCTACTTCCAATGCGCGATGGCGCTCTATTACCGCAAGGACCTCTTTAGAGACGCCGGACTCGATCCCAACAGACCGCCGCGGAACTGGGACGAATTCTATGAGTATTGCAAAAAGCTCACAAAGCCCGACAAGGGCCAGTGGGGGTTCTACTTCCCGCAGAGCGCCGGATCGTGGTACCTTACCGACTTTATCTGGCAGGCTGGTGGAGATGTAATTGCGAAGGATTCAGCCGGGGAATATCGCGCGGTCTTCAACAGCCCCGGCGGCGCTAAGGCGCTGGCGTTCTACAAGAAGCTTACCCGCGATCCATGGACATATAAGGGCAAGACTTATTACGGAGTCGCGGAAGTGACGAACAACAGCGCGCAGGACCTTAAGCTCGGTAAGATTGCGATGTGGTTCTCTTACTCCTATAACATGATTACCGCGCAATCCGACATAAACCCGAGCTTGCTGGGCGTCGCTCCTCTGCCCGCCGGTCCCACCGGTATCAAAGCGAATGAGATCAACGCCGGTATGTGGGGAATGAGCACCCAGATCAAAGATCCGCGAGTGCGCCGCGCAGCTTGGGAGTATATCAAATTTACCACAGGGCCCGAGGCCGACAAGATACGAACCCAGAGCTATGTCGAGAGCGGATTGTGGAAGTATGTAAGCCCGGATAAGCTTATTAAATACGGCTATAAAGAATATACGAACGAGATACCGAAGTCATGGCTCGATGCGAACGTGGCTTCGTTCAAATACGGAAGACCTGAGCCGAACGGACCGGGGTGCGAAATGATCTACATCGAGATGGACACCCCGATGCAGGCTATCTATCAGAATCCGAAAGCCGACCCGAAGAAGCTGCTGGATATATGCGCAGCCCGCGTTAATGCGAAGATGCTCGGGAACGTTCCACCCGATGTTATGAAGAAGAGACGAGCGGCGGCATGGGTTATAGTACTTTTGATGCTCGTAGCGATAGCCGGCGGAACTTTCAGGCAGGTAAGGCTCGTTGCGCAGGCTCAGGCTGCTGAATCGGCTGATTCGAGAATAGCGGCAAGACGCGGGTTGAATATACAGGTGCTTGCATGGATATTTATGCTGCCCGCGGTGCTGAGCATCGCGGTTTGGGCATATTACCCGCTGCTGCGCGGTATGGTGATGGCTTTCCAGGATTATAAGATCCTGGGCGGAAGCGCGTTTATTGGGCTCGATAACTTCGTGCGGGTCCTGGGACAAGATACGTTCTGGAAGGGCCTGTTGAACAGCTTTATCTACGTTGTGATATCGCTGGGAGTCGGGTTCTTCGTGCCGATATTCCTCGCGCTTATGCTTGCTGAAGTGCCCAGGGGCAAGATGCTCTATCGAACACTTTATTACCTGCCCGCGATTACGAGCGGACTGGTAATCATGTTCCTGTGGAGATGGTTCTACGATCCGAGCCCGCAGGGGTTGTTTAACACGATTCTCATTCAATGGCTGCATATCCCACTCAGCCAGCCGGTGCAGTGGTTAATGAACTCCAAGACAGCTATGATATGCATTATCGTGCCCATGATATGGGCAGGGGCTGGGCCTGGGAGTATTATTTACCTCGCGGCGCTGAAGAGCATTCCCGAGGATATGTACGAAGCTGCCGATGTGGACGGCGCGGGAATATGGGTGAAGATAAGGCATATTGTCCTGCCGATGCTCAAGCCGTTGATTATTATCAACCTCGTCGGCGCGTTCATCGGTGCGTTTAAGGCGATGGAGAACGTGTTCGTTATGACCGGAGGTGGGCCGAATTATGCGACCCATGTGATCGGGCTCGACATCTGGTATAACGCGTTTATGTATCTTAAGTTCGGCTTTGCAACCGCCGAAGCGTGGGTGATGGGCGCAATGCTCATCGGATTTACGATGTATCAGCTCAGGATCCTCAAGGACCTGAAGTTCTCGGCGGGGGCAGGTAATTAGAGATGGCTATAATCCCAAAGGTCGGTAGAAAATCTTTCAAGATGCGCGCGGTGATCGCGCTTCTGTATATAGTGCTCACGGCGGGCGCGGTAACGATGGTTTACCCGTTCTTGCTTATGCTGGGTTCATCGATGACCAGCGGCGCCGATGTAAATACTTACTCGATCATTCCAAAGTATGTATACAACACCAAGGCGCTCTTTCCGAAGTATGCCGAGGACCGATATGCGGGCGATATCGAGCTTATAAATCAGCTTTATGGGACTGATTTCGCCAAGACCGAAAACATCGTGCCGCCGAAGGTCGATGTCTCTTCGAAGCAGGTAACAGCGCTGGCTGGTGATTGGGAAAACTTCGTAAAAGGCCTGCCCATGGATTACAAGCAGGCCGGCTTCGAAGGCTTCGGAATGGCTCCGAGTAAGCTTAAAGATGCTTACAGGGGGTTCTGCCGGAAGCGCTTCAACGAAGATATCAGCAAGCTGAACAAGGCTTATCTGGAAGAGAACGAGACATTCGATTCGGTCACAACGCCTTTCGAGCGCTTCAAGATGCGCGAGTGGGAACCGGATAATTCGCTTAAAATGCAGGAATGGCTGAAGTTCAAGGAATCGCTTCCCGCTTATTACCTGCGGCCGATAATGATCGATCCCGGTTTCCAGGCGTATCTGCGCGATACGGTATACAACAGCAATATAGCCGATCTCAACAAGAGCTGGGGAACCAGTTATAAGAGCTTCCAGCAAGCTCACCTTGCCGCATCCGTTCCGAGCCAGCCAGGGCAGGCGAAGGATTGGGAAATTTACGTTCGGACAATGCTGCCGTTCCGCTATATGCGCATCGCTCCCGAAGCGGTGGCTGCTTACAGGCAGTTCCTGCAGGACCGATATGCGGGCAATATCGCGAGCCTTAATGTCCGGTACGATGCAAAATATGCGTCATTTGGAGAGATTACGCTACCGAAAGAGATGCCGACGGCGGGGAGCCCGCTCGTCGATTGGATGGATTTCATTGCGAAACGAGTTCCTCTTACCCAGGTAATCCCAGCGAATGCCGAAAACCTCTACCGAGAGCATCTGGAGAAGAAATTCGGCTCCGTGGACGCAATGAATAAGGCGTTCGGGACGAAGTATGCATCATTCGCGGAAGTCATTCCTCCTATCTACGAGGCGGATTGGTACAGGGTAGCTACGCATGTCGGCGAGCTGCGCAAAGATTTCATGGGCCGCAACTACGCGATGGTGTTTGGCTATATATTCGTACACGGGCGAGCGGTGTTCAATACGTTTGTGTTTGTCGTGGCGGTTATCTGCGTCAACCTGATCGTGAACCCGATGTGCGCTTATGCGCTTTCGAGGTATAACCTGCCTTACGCGTATAAGGTGCTGCTATTCCTGCTGGCGACTATGGCGTTCCCGGCGGAAGTCGCTATGATACCGAGCTTCCTGCTCCTGAAGCAGTTCCACCTGCTGAATACGTATTGGGCGCTGATTCTACCGGGTATGGCGAACGGCTACGCGATCTTCCTGCTAAAGGGCTTCTTCGACAGCTTACCAAAGGAGCTTTATGAAGCCGGGATCATCGACGGCGCGAGCGAGCTCATTATGTTCCGCAAGATAACCGTTCCGATGAGCAAGCCGATCTTTGCGGTAATCGCACTGCAGTCGTTTACGGGCGCTTACGGCGCGTTTATCTACGCTATGCTGGTGTGTCAGAACCCGAAGATGTGGACGTTGATGGTGTGGCTGTATCAACTGCAGGCAACGGCGCCGCAATACGTTACCATGGCGGCGCTTACGATTGCGGCTATACCGACGCTGCTCGTGTTTATCTTCGCGCAGAACATCATTATGCGCGGTATTATTATTCCGAGCTTTAAATAGAAGTTGGGTGGCAAACGAGCCATCGGACGATTATATTGCAGCGTCTCCCTTTCCGAGGCGCTGCAATTCTTTTGTGACCTCGGTCAGATCGGTTCTGAATTGAAGGAGGGCCTCGCGGTTACCGTATTGACGGGCGCGAAGGAGATAGGCGGGGTGATAGGTCGCCATTATTTTCGTACCGAGAGGGCCGTCGAACCACTTCCCCCGCTCTGCTTTCATTTTAAAATCGGGGTGGATCAGCGCGGATGCAGCCACCGCTCCAAGGCACAAAATGACGCGAGGCGAGATAATTTCAAGCTCACGAAGCAGCGCATCTCGCCAGGCGGAGGATTCGGTTGTTGTGGGCGGTCGATTAGCTCTTCGACCACGATCCAGTGTCGTGGGACGGCATTTAACGACATTTGTAACATACACATGCTCGCGCGGCAAACCCGCCATTGCGAGTTCCGATGTTAGAATCTCCCCCGCCGCGCCTACGAACGGGTGGATGCGCTTGTCTTCCTGCTCCCCAGGCGCTTCGCCGACCAATACCAGCTGTGAATCGACATCGCCCTCGCCCCATACAAGATTCGTATCCGGATCACAGACCTGCGTGTGTATTTCTCGTGACGATGCCTCAAGTTCGTCCATTAATTCTCGCTTACCCATCCTCTTGCCCTCCATTTGGGTATTACCCATATATGCAGGTATGCTTCATTAAGAGGTTTAAGAACTATCGGAGGCCGTATTAGTGTTTGATCTACAGCCATACGGGACAATCGGGATTATATTCGCGCTTGAGGCGGAAAGACACGGGCTCGCGCAGGTGCTGGTGAATTCACCTGTCGATTACAGTTCCGATGGCCTCAGTTGTACGTGGCTTGTGGGAAATGTTAACGTGGCGGCGATTGTAAGTGGAATCGGCCGCGAGCGCTGTGCCCTGGCTGCACAGCAGCTCATATCCAAAGGCGCGCAGTGGGTGGTGGCGGCAGGATTCGCGGCTGCGCTCGATTCGCAGGCAAGGGTAGGAGATGTGGTCGTAGCGCACAGGGTAATGATGGAAAATACCGATACTGAGCCTATCGAGTGCAGCGCATCCATGATTGGAGCGGTTCCACCGAGCGGACAGCTCGGTTACAGTATCTGGCGCTCCGACCTGCTGACTATCGATCATATCGTGCTCGATTCCGAGGAAAAAGAAGAAATTTACAGGCGGACCGGCGCTGCCGCGCTGGATATGGAATCTTACGCAGCTGCGGAGATTTGCAGCAAACAAGGCGTACCCTTCATCGCGATAAGAGGTGTGAGCGATGTCGCAGACCAGAGCCTGCCGGTCGAGGTCGCTGAACTTGCGGCGCTTACCCGCTGGATTGAACGATTTGCTTACGTGATCCTGCGGCCAGGCATTTGGAAAACCCTGTGGAAGCTCCGTAAAGACACTAACGCGGCGGCGAATAATCTGGGTGATGTGCTTGGTATGATGCTGCTCAGGTTGATTTGATGAGTGATAGCGAAGGTTAAAGCTGCTCCTGCGTCGAACATCTGATTGATGGATATTCAGGCTTTTCTCTCATCTCTGGCCACTCAGCAGACTTATCAAGGGCAGGTAGCGCACGTTCAGGATCTCCCTGAGAGACCGGCGGTCTATGGTGATCTCACCGAAGGCGCGATCGATGAACGGGTGCTCTCAGCGATTCATTCGATGGGCATCGAGCGGCTTTATAGCCACCAGGCCGGCGCGATCAATGCGATTTGCGATAATCGCAGCGTGGTGATCGTTACGGGGACCGCGAGCGGCAAAACGCTGTGCTATAACATCCCCGTAGTCGATGCGATACTCAAAGATGTGCTCTCCACGGCGCTGTTCATCTACCCCACTAAAGCGCTCGCGCAGGATCAGCTCAGGTCGCTTAATAAGTTCGGCGAAGTAAGTAAAGAAATTAAATTTCTAGCCGGAGCTTATGATGGCGACACACCCGCGACCGAGCGGCGCAAGCTCCGGGACAAGGGCTCGGTGATCCTCACAAACCCGGATATGCTTCACCAGGGAATACTCCCGCAGCACGCGCGCTGGAACAGGTTCTTCGCGAACTTGAAATATGTGGTGCTGGATGAGGTCCATTCATACCGGGGAGTGTTCGGCTCGCACCTCGCAAATGTGATAAGGCGGCTGAAAAGGATCTGCGCACATTATGGATCGTCGCCGCTGTTTATATGCTGCTCGGCTACGATTGCGAACCCGAGAGCTCATGCGGAGGGAATTACCGGCGTTGAAATGGCGCTGGTGGATAACGACGGCAGCCCGCGCGGATCGAAGAAGTTCGTGTATTGGAACCCGCCTGTGCTCGCGGATCACCGAATAGCCGGAGCGACGTTCGACACAGGTGGTGAAAGGCGCAGTCCGCTTTGGGAAGCGGTAGAGCTGATGACATCGCTCGTAAAGGACCAGGTGCAGACGATTGCGTTCGTGCGCACCAGATTGATGGCGGAGCTGATACTGCACCATGCGAAGGAAATCCTTGGAGCGATATCACCAAGGCTCGCGCGGAGCGTACAGGCGTATCGCGGGGGGTATCTGCCGGAGGAAAGGCGAGAGATAGAGCAAAAACTGGCGAGCGGAGAGCTGCTAGGGGTGGCGAGCACCAATGCGCTGGAGTTAGGCATCGATATAGGTAGCCTGGATGCGGCGATTATAGTCGGATATCCGGGCACGATAGCAAGCACTTGGCAGCAGGCCGGCCGCGCGGGGCGCAAAGGCGATGAGTCGGTAGTGTTTCTTATTGCCGATAACTCCCCTATCGACCAGTATTTGATGGCGAACAGCGGATATCTTTTCCAGCAGAGCCCGGAGCAGGCGGTAGTCGATCCGGATAATCCACACATCGCTATCGGGCACCTGAAAAGCGCGACATACGAGCTCGCGCTGACGGATGCGGAGGCAGAGACGTTTGGGGAATACTCCATGCCGATGCTGGAAATGCTCGAAGATGGCGGATCGGTAAAGCATATCGATAATCGGTGGTATTGGGCATCGAACGAGTATCCCGCGGGAGAGGTGAACCTGCGCAACATCAGCGGGCCTGTGTATACGATCCAGGATGCATCGCAGGGGAATCGGGTTATTGGGACGATGGATGAGGTGAGCGCGCTCGCGCAGTTGCACACGCACGCGGTATATCTGCATGGGGCGAATACGTATTTTGTCGAACTATTGGACTTTGACAAGAAGATCGCTTTCGTCAGCAGGCGCGACCTCGATTATTATACGCAGTCAATACAGACGAGTAAGATCAGGATCGATGAGACCGAGGAAGAGAATCCGTGGCGCAATTGCACGATTGGGTTTGGCGATGTGACTGTTACGACCACGATTCCGATGTTCAAGAAGATCAAATTCCACTCGCGCGACAGCCTTGGCTATGAGCAGCTCGAAATGCCTCCGCAATCGCTGGAAACCGTGAGTTTATGGCTTGTACCACCTG
>Ga0207433_10008875_pt1 | contig 16198 bp, 14 predicted proteins | sample YelNatPaOPGAMG01_FD_187559 | JGI IMG/M metagenome (GOLD analysis project Ga0207433, IMG submission 187559) | Hot spring thermophilic microbial communities from Obsidian Pool, Yellowstone National Park, USA - OP-RAMG-01 (SPAdes) (version 3) | ecosystem: Environmental > Aquatic > Thermal springs... | reverse complement strand
CTAGGGCAATAGCTTCTGGCGTCTAACCAGGCCAAATAAATTACAATTTTTTATTTATATGCGCCTTTTGATGAGGGGTCTTTGGTATTAGCCAAAGTTATCCACAAAGTAGCAGAGGTTGAAAACCTCCGTTACTAGGATTTAGGCTGTGCCTGCTCGTGATGAAACCCTAAAGGGTAAATTCCCCATATTCGGGAACCCGGGGCAAGATTTCTCTTGACAGGAGAGTGTATGGTATAATATAATCCTTATACGAAAAGGAGGTGTTTGAGGTATTAAGTGGGTGTAGTAGGCCCACTTTTTTTATTCTATAATATGCTGGATAAGATTAAAGAGATTATACAACCTATTTTAGATGAGGAAGGTGTGGAGCTTGTAGAAATTGTCTTCAGACAGGAGGCAGGCCGTAAAGTTCTAAGAATTCTTGCAGACAAAGAAGGCGGGATAAAACTTTCTGATTGTGTGCGTCTCAATGAAAGGATAAGTCAGGCATTAGATGAACTCAATATAATTACAGAACATTACCTTCTCGAGGTTGATTCCCCTGGCATTGATAGACCGTTTAAGATAAAAAGGGACTATGAAAGGGCTAAAGGAAGATTGGTTAGGGTTACATTGAATGAGCAGATTTTAGGCAAAAAAGAATATGTTGGGAGACTCGAGGAGATATTGGAGAATTCTATAAAGATAGATACAGAGAAAAAAGGGGTCTTAGAGATACCATTTGAAAAAATTATAAGAGCGAGACAGGAGATAGAGATATGAATCAGGAATTGCTGGCAATCTTAGATAGTATTGAGAGGGATAAAGGCATTAAAAAAGAGATACTTATAAAGGCAATAGAGTCTGCCTTGGTAAGTGCAGCCCGTAAAAAATTAGGCAGGCATATTACAGATTTAAGGGCTGAGTTTAATAAAGATACTGGAGATTTCAAGGTATTTGGGCCTGATGGAAAAGAACTATCAGAGGAGTTTGGGAGGATATCTGCCCAGACTGCAAAACAGGTGATTATTCAAAAAATCAGAGAGGCAGAGAGGGATGTTGTGTATGAGGAATATCAGCATAAGGTGGATGATATAGCGTCTGGAAGCGTGCATAGATTTGAAAAAGGCACCATTATAGTGGACCTTGGCAGGGCAGAGGGGATATTGCCGAGAAGGGAGATACCCCAAAACGAAGAGTATAGGCAGGGGGATAGGATAAAGGCGCTTATTATAGAAGTAAAGAAGGGCCTTAAAGGGCCGGAGATATTACTTTCGAGGACTGCGCCTGGCCTTGTAAAAAGATTGTTTGAACTTGAGGTGCCTGAGATTTATGAAGGTATAGTAGATATAAAGTCAGTTTCCAGGGAGGCAGGGGAGCGTTCGAAGATAGCAGTGTATTCAAAGGATGATAAGGTTGACCCTGTTGGTGCATGCGTTGGCATGAGGGGACAAAGAGTCAAAAATATTGTCAGAGAATTAGGCGGCGAAAGGATTGATATAATCAGGTGGAGCGTTGATGCAGCAGAGTTTATATCTGCAAGCCTCAGTCCAGCAGAGGTGTCAAGCATAAAATTAAATGAAAAAGAAAAAAGGGCTGAGGTTGTGGTGGCAGATGACCAATTGTCCCTTGCCATTGGAAAGAAAGGACAGAATGTTAGACTTGCTGCAAAACTTACTGGTTGGAATATAGACATAAGAAGCAAGTCAGAGATAGAAAGCCTCTCTAAACTACCTATCAATCAGATAAAAGGTATAGGGCCTAAGATAGAGAAGGCCTTTATAAAGGCAGGATTTAAAACTTTGGGCGATATCTCAAAGGCGGATATAGGAGAATTAATCAAGATACGCGGGGTCGGGAAGAAGACCGCTGAAAAGATATTATCCTCTGCAAAAGAACTTATGGAACAGAGGGTGCATGAGACAAGAGAGAAAAAGGCGTTGGAAAAAAAAGAAAAAGACATTTCTCAGGAAAAAGAAAAAATACCGAGAGAGGATACTAAAGATAAAGAAGTTTCTGTATGATAGGTTTCGCAGAATACCCTTGCCCCTCTGGCGAGAGGAAGTGGTTGGGGCTAAAATTTTACCTCTTTAAGTTCCCTCTCCCCTTGTGGGAGAAGGTAAGGGTGAGGGGGATAGGACGATAGACAATGGTTATGCGTGTTCATCAACTTGCAAAAGAATTGGGACTAACAAGTAAAAGTCTCCTGGAAGAACTTGCTCATATGAAAGTGGATGCAAAGAATCATATGAGCATCTTGGATGATAAGACTGTGTCTATGGTTAAGGCAAAATATGACGTTAAAAAAAAGGCCCATCCAGCTCGTAGTGGTAAACCAACGGCCTCTTCTTCAAAACGAGTTTCTAAAGAAAAAAAGAAGGCCCAATCTAAAAAGAGACCTCGTCCTGCTATAAGGAGGTCATCGAAAAAATTGACCGATATAGAAAGGGTCTTACCAGAGGAGACCACCCTTCCAGAAAGTCATGAGGTATTAGAAAAACCGGCCCACATGGATGAGAAGGTTGTAGAGATATTGCCAGAAAAGAAGGGGCCGCTGGGATCCGCACCAGTAAAAGAAGAATCTAATATTACAAAAGCAGGGCCTGAATTAGAGGGCTCATTTAGCACAGCAGTTACTGAAGTTAGTGCACCTGAAAAACCTGCCTTGAAGGTTCTAAAGATAAATCTACCTATAACTGTTAAGGATTTGAGTGTAAAACTTCAGGTAAAACTTAATGAATTGATAAAAAAACTTTTGGATAGAAAAATCCTTGCTAATATAAATCAGATGCTGGATGAGGATATAGTTAGAGGTATCGCAGAGGAGTATGGTTATAAAATAGAACGGCTCCCAAGCGAAGAGGAACAGATTTTATCAGAATTAGAACATGATGACCCAAAAAATCTCAAACCAAGACATCCTATAGTTACGTTTATGGGCCATGTTGACCATGGGAAGACATCTCTACTTGATATGATAAGAAAGACCAAGGTCGTTGATAAAGAGGCAGGCGGGATTACACAGCATATAGGTGCATATGAGGTTGTGCTTCCTAATGGCAGGGTTACCTTCTTAGATACACCTGGTCATGCAGCATTTACTGCTATGCGGGCAAGAGGGGCAAAGGTAACAGATATTGTAGTTCTGGTAGTAGCGGCTGACGATGGGGTTATGCCACAGACTATAGAGGCGATAGACCATGCGCGGGTTGCAGGCGTGCCGATCGTAGTAGCGATAAACAAAATAGACAAACCAAATATAAATCTTGATAGGGTCAAGAAGCAGCTTGCAGAATTAAATCTTACGCCTGAGGAGTGGGGCGGGAAGACAATCACTGTAGGGGTCTCTGCTAAGACAGGTCAGGGCATAGATGAACTTTTAGAGATGCTTCTTCTTGAGGCAGAGATGCTTGAGTTAAAGGCAAATCCTGACAAACCTGCCAGCGGTGTTGTTATAGAGGCAGAGCTTTCCAAGGGCAAAGGTCCTGTGGCGACTCTCTTGGTATTGAATGGGACACTTAAGATAGGCGATTATGTAGTCGCAGGCCTTTATTATGGCAAGATAAGGGCAATGTTAGATGATAAAGGCCACAATGTTAAGGAGGCGCCTCCTGCAAGGCCTGTAGAGATTTTAGGATTATCAGGTGTACCATTAGCAGGCGAAAAATTTTTTGTAGTGCCGGACGAAGAAAAGGCAAAAGAGATTGTCTCTCTCAGACAATTAGATGCAGAGAAGAAAAAACTTGCGTCAAAAGGTCATAAGATAACGTTAGAAGAATTACACTCCAGGATTAAAGAGGGTAAGATAAAGGAATTGAAGATTATTTTAAAGACAGATGTGCAGGGTTCACTTGGTGCTATAAGAGACGCCCTTGAAAAACTTTCTAAGGAGGAGATAAGACTTTCTATAATACATGGCCAGGTTGGTGATATAAATGAATCCGATGTTATCCTTGCCTCTGCATCAGATGCGATTATCCTTGGATTCCATATAGATGTCATTCCAAGCGCAAAGGCATTAGCAAAACAGGAAGGCGTAGATATAAGGATTTATAGTATAATTTATGAATTGATTAATGATGTGCAGGCAGCCATGGAAGGTATGTTAGAACCTGTACTTGAAGAGGTATTTTTAGGTAGGGCAGAGGTGCGACAGGTCTTTAAGGTGTCGAAAGTAGGGATAGTTGCAGGGTGTTTTGTTCTCAAAGGCATTATACCTCGCAATGCAAATTGTAGACTTATAAGAGATAGAGAGATTATATTTAAAGGAAAAATTAATTCCTTGAAACATGTAAAGGATGATGTTAGAGAGATAAAAGAAGGATTTGAATGCGGGATAGGGATAGGATTTGACGATATTAAAAAAGGCGATATAATTGAGGTATTCGAGGTTAAAAAGATAGCGAGGAGCATTCGCGCTACTGCATAGAGAATGAAAAACAGAATTTTGAGTGGCATGAGGCCGACAGGCCCGCTTCATCTGGGTCATCTATTTGGCGTCCTGGAGAACTGGGTAAGACTTCAGGATGAGAACGATTGTTTCTATATGGTTGCTGATTGGCATGCCCTTATGAGTGAATATGAAGACCCTGCCAGATTGTCACAATATTCAATTGAGTGCGTAGCAGATTGGATTGCATCAGGCATAGACCCTGAGAAGAGCACCATCTTTATGCAATCACATGTAAAAGAGCACCTGGAACTATATATGGTCTTTTCGACCTTTGTGCCCCTGGGCTGGCTTGAGAGGTGTCCTACATACAAAGAGCAATTGCGAGAGGCAACTACGAGGGACCTGCATACATATGGATTTTTAGGCTATCCTGTGCTTCAGGCAGCAGATATCTTGATGTATAAAGCGACTGCTGTTCCTGTTGGCAGGGACCAGCTTCCGCATATAGAACTTACCAATGATATACGAGAAAGATTTAATACCCTTTATAGGCCAATCTTTAAAGAGGTAAGACCTATATTGACAAAGATGCCAAAACTTCTTGGGATAGATGGAAGGAAGATGAGCAAATCCTATGACAATTTTATAGCCCTTGGAGACCGGGAAGAGATTATAAAGAAGAAGTGTAGCAGGATGTTTACAGACCCAAAGAGGATAAAACTCTCTGACAGGGGTCATCCTGACGAATGCAATGTGTACGCGTATTATAACCTCTTTGGATATGATAAGACCAAAGAGCTTTACGAATCTTGCACAAAGGCGCAGATTGGTTGCACAGAGTGCAAGAAAAACTTAGGCAGCATAATTTCTGATTATCTGGCTGATATCAGGCAAAAGAGAGAAAATTTATTAAAAGATAAGGATAAAATTTATTCAATCTTAGAAAATGGTGCAGAAAAGGCGCGTAAGGTTGCTTCTGAGACAATGAATGAGGTCAAGAAGGCGATAGGGCTATTTTAAAGGTTATCTGATATTGTCTGAGGTTGTCAGATGTTGTCTGAAGTTGCAAGTTGCGAAAGGTTGCAAAAGCAACCTGCAACCTCAGATAACCTTAGATAACGTCAGATAACTTCAGGCAACATTATTATGTCATATAAGGTTAAATTAGAGGTTTTTGAAGGACCGCTGGATTTATTGTTATATCTTATTAAAAAGAACGAGATAGATATCTACGATATCCCAATCGCTGAGATTACAGAGCAGTATCTGGAATATCTTGAGTTGATGCGCATGCTGGATTTGAATATAGCCGGTGAATTTTTAGTCATGGCAGCTACGTTGATTCATATAAAAAGCAAGATGCTTCTGCCGCCAGAGGAAAAGGAGATTTTGCCTGAAGAGGAAGAGGACCCGAGAGAAGAGCTTGTGAGAAGACTCCTTGAGTATAAAAAGTTTAAGGAGGTTGCAGGGGTACTGGGAGACCTTGAGAGTCAACGAAAGAAGATGTTTACGAGAATAATATCTCAGGATGAGAATGCTAAAGAAGAGAGGTTTTTTGAGGCAAGTCTATTCGACCTTATAACAGCCCTTACAAGGGTATTAAAGGAGGTGCCTAAAGAGGTCTTTCAGGAAATTATAAGAGATGAATTTACAGTCGAACAAAAAGTCCACGACCTTTTGCATATGCTTGTGGAGAGACCTGTGATTTACCTGACAGAACTTTTTAGGAAGGCAAAGAATAAGATGGAGATTATCGTTACTTTTTTGGCTGTGCTTGAACTTATAAGATTAAAAGAGATTTTGGTAGTACAAAAGGAGAGATTTGGGGAGATAGAGTTGATACGGAATGAAAGTCATAGGTTGATTATCTAAGTTTAGGACAGGGTTAAAGGCTGGGTTCCAGAAATTATGGGGAATTAACCCTTTAGGGTTTCATCTGGCAAGGGCGTTTGGGAAGCGTGGGGTAAAGATGGATAGGCGCGAGGCAAAGAATATAATAGAGGCAATGCTTTTTGTTAGTGATAAACCTTTGTTTGTGAGCGAGATAAAGGGGGTACTAGAGGAATTCAGTGCGCAAGAGATCAAGGATATTATTTTAGAGTTAGCAAAAGAGTATGAAGATACAGCCAGGGCCTTTAGAATAAAGGAAATAGCAGGTGGCTACCAGATACTTACTGACCCTATGCTTGCACCATGGCTTAAGAGGTTATACAAGACCTCTGGTCCTGACAGACTTTCAGGCCCAGGTCTTGAGACGCTTGCAATCATAGCTTATAAACAACCAGTAACAAAGGCAGAGATAGAGTTGATAAGAGGCGTGAATGTAGACGGTGTTTTAAAAACGCTTATAGAAAAAAATCTTATAAGGATTACAGGGAGGAAAGAGACTGTTGGCCGTCCTATACTATACGGCACCACACAAGAATTCTTGCAATATTTTGGATTGAATTCTTTGGATGAGTTGCCAAAGTTAGAGGAGTTGAACATAACAGAACATGACATAGAACTTCCAGAACATTTAAGAAAAGAACAACCCCCTCAGGAAGAAAAAATGGATATGAAAGATACCCAGTCATCTATTGAGGGAGGTTAGGACCTGGTAAATTAAAACATATTGACGTAGTAGTTTTATACGAGGAGGCCTTTTATGAGGCTAAAAAGACTTCGAAAAGAAATAGATAACCTTGACAAAAAAATAGTTTCTTTGCTAAATAATAGGGCATCTCTTGTAAAGGAGATAGGTAGGTTAAAGCGGGATACAGGAAAACCAATCTATATGCCTGATAGAGAGTCAGAGATATATATGAATATCCGCAAGTTTAATAAAGGACCTCTCTCTGACAAGGCATTGGTTTCTATCTACAGGGAGATAATGTCTACATCTTTGAGCCTTGAGAAAGGACTTCAGATAGCCTATCTTGGACCAGAGGCAACCTTTACGCATCTTGCGGCTATGAAAAAATTTGGTAGCAATGTAAGTTATTGTTCTTGTTCTAGCATAACAGATGTTTTTAAAGAAGTGGAAAAGGAGAGGTGCGATTATGGCGTTGTGCCTATAGAAAACTCTACAGAGGGCATGGTAAATCACACCCTCGATATGTTTATTAATTCTGACCTTAAGATATGTTCAGAGATATTGCTGGAGGTTTCTCACAATTTATTGTCTACCTCTAAAAGTTTAAAAGAGATAAAAAAAATTTATTCAAAGACAGAGGTCTTTGGACAGTGTAGAATCTGGTTGGATGCCAATATGCACAATACAGAACTCGTAGAGGTTTCTACTACGGGTAGGGCTGCAGAGATAGCATCGAGAGAAAAGGGTTCTGCTGCAATCGCAAGCGACCTGGCTGCAGAAAAATACAACTTAAACATTTTAGCAAAAGGGATAGAGGATAGCCCAAATAATATAACCCGTTTCCTTGTCATAGGCGAAGAGATGCCAACCCCTACGGATAATGATAAGACATCCATCATGTTTGGCATCAAGGATAAGGTTGGCGCCTTGCATGATATATTAACGCCATTTAAAAAATACGGCATAAATCTTACAAAGATAGAGTCGAGGCCTTCCAGGAGAAGGGCCTGGGAATATTATTTCTTTGTGGATATGCTTGGGCATTGCGAGGATAGGCCAGTCAGAAAGGCATTGAAGGAATTAGAGAGACATTGTATATTTTTGAAAATACTTGGGTCGTATCCTGCAGGTGTTATGACTTAATGATTAAGGATAGCGATGAAAGTTTAGTATGAGAAAATAAAGATTTATAAGGATTATCTTATGCAACCGCGTAAATCGATATTAAATATTAAACCATACGAGCCGGGTAAGCCAATAGAAGAGGTTAAACGCGAACTGGGCTTAAGAGATGTAATCAAGATGGCATCCAATGAGAATCCGTTAGGGCCATCTCCAAAGGCAGTTATGGCAATAAAGAAACATCTATCTATTTTAAATAGGTATCCAGAGGGCAATTGTTTTTATCTACGTCAGGCACTTGCAAGGAGATTGAATCTAAAACCGGAGCAATTTGTATTTGGGAATGGTTCGGATGAACTGATAGTGCTGGCACTGCGGGCATTTGTGGATGAAGGTGATGAGGTAATAGTTGCCACACCAACGTTTCTTATGTATGAGCTCTCTGCACAGATTCAGGCCGCGAAAATAAAAAAGGTTCCTATGAAATATTTTAAATGCGATTTGAGGGCCATGAAGAAAGAGATAACGAAACATACAAAACTTGTTTTTATAGCAAATCCTGACAATCCAAATGGTACCTATGTGACCAGGTCTGAGCTGGAGATGTTTTTGAAGGACTTGCCTGGTAATCTACTGGTTTTTATAGATGAGGCATATTTTGATTTTGTTTTAGAGAAGGATTATCCCAATGGTCTGGATTATATTTCGGAAAATAATGTGATAGTGACAAGGAGCTTTTCAAAATCATATGGCCTTGCAGGACTGAGGATAGGATATGCCATGGCCAGGCCAGAGATAATTAGATACATGGAATATGTGCGAGGTCCGTTCAATATCAATTCTTTAGCGCAGGCAGGTGCGCTTGGGGCATTGAAGGATAAAAAATTTTTGATAAAGACAAGAAAGGTAGTGCAAGAAGGAAAGAATTTTTTGTACGCCGAATTTAAAAAATTAGGTATTCGGTATGTTCCAAGCGTTACAAATTTTATATTGTTTGAGGTAGGGAATGCAGCACCTGATATTTGCAGGCGTCTTTTGAAGAGGGGGATTATCCTGCGGGATATGAGCGGATGGGGTATGAATAATTTTATAAGGGTAACAGTGGGGACAGAGAAGGAGAATAAGCGTTTTATTAAAGAACTGAATAAGGTGCTTTCATAAATATATCCACACGGCATTGAAGGTGGCCCTTCTATAAAAGTGTGGATTAGCAACTGGAGGTATTATGATAATTGTCCTGCGACCTGATGCGACAAAAAAACAGATAGACCACATCATAACCAAGGTGAAAAAATTAGGCTTAAGGCCAATGGTTTCAAAAGGGGTTGAGCGCACTATTATAGGGATTATAGGCGAGGAGGATATTTTAAGGGTTCAACCGCTTGAGGCATATCCTGGAGTGGAAAAGGTTATGCCTATACTTAAACCATATAAACTTGTATCCAGGGATTTTAAGCCAGAGGATACTGTTATAAAACTGAATGGGTTAAAGATAGGTGGTAAGAAGATAACTGTGATGGCTGGGCCTTGTTCTGTAGAGAATTTTGAGACATTGCTTGATATCGCAAAAAAGGTAAAGGCCGCAGGCGCTACTATTTTAAGAGGTGGGGCCTTTAAACCAAGGACATCACCTTATAGTTTTCAGGGATTGGGTGAGGAAGGGCTTAGATATCTTAAAGAGGTAAAAGAGAAGACTGGTTTAAAGATAGTCACTGAGGTTATGGACACGCGCGATGTTGGTCTGGTAGAAAGATATGCAGATATATTGCAGATAGGTGCAAGAAATATGCAAAATTTTAATCTATTAAAAGAGGTCGGATTGTCAAAAAAACCTGTCCTTTTAAAGAGGGGCATATCTGCTACTATAAAAGAGTTTTTGATGTCTGCTGAATATATATTGTCAAACGGAAATTTCAATTGTATCCTCTGCGAAAGGGGGATAAGGACCTTTGAGGATGCCACAAGATTTACACTTGATTTGAATGCAATCCCTGTTATAAAAAAATTAAGCCATCTCCCTGTCATAGTAGACCCAAGTCATGGAACAGGTAAATGGGATTTAGTGATACCTATGTGTAAAGCAGCAATAGCAGCAGGGGCTGATGGATTGTTGGTAGAGGTGCACACTAATCCTGAGGAGGCATATTCTGATGGAGAACAGTCACTCCTACCTAAAAAGTTTGAGATGATGATGAAACAGTTGCGGCCTGTAGTTAAGGCTGTTGGCAGGGAATTGTAGTTAATATTAGAAACTCCTGGTTGCGTGATGAAACCCTGAAGGGTTAATTCCCGATCGTGTCGCGTGATGAACCCTTTAGTTAGACTATTTTGCTAAAAAAGAGGTCGGGCTGAAGGGTTAATTCCCCATATAGAGGCTCATACAAAAATTATGTTTAGACGAATAGCAATAATAGGGTTGGGTCTTATTGGCGGCTCATTGGGACTTGCTATCAAAGAAAAGAGACTTGCAAAAGAAGTAGTAGGCGTCTCTCGAAGACCTAGCACAATGAGACATGCTATTGATATTGGTGCAGTGGATATAGTTACCAGGGATTTAAAGAAGGCAGTTAGAGGTTCAGACATTGTTGTAATATGTACTCCAGTCCTAATGGTGATAGAGATAGCAGGTCGTATAAAAGATTACTTGGAAAAGACTACTATTTTAACCGATACCGGCAGCACAAAATCAGAGATTGTTAAAAGGATAGAGTCCATGTTTTCTTCTAAGAAGGTTCCTTTTGTAGGTGCCCACCCTATAGCAGGTTCTGAAAAATCAGGCATACAATATGCTGATAAGGGGCTTTTTAAAGGTTCGTATTGTATCTTGACAAAGACATCACGCACAGACCCATCTCTTGTTAAAATTATAAAAGGATTATGGAGAGATGTTGGCATGAAAGTAGTGGTGATGGGCCCTGAGGAACACGATAACTTACTTTCAAGATTAAGCCATCTTCCACATGCCTCAAGCGTGGCCCTGGTAAATGCTATTAGTAAAAAGCAGATAAATTTTACAGGCAGGGGATTGAAAGATACTACAAGGATAGCTTCCAGTAGCCCTGAGATGTGGGCAGATATTTTTATTACAAATAGAGATAATATAAGTAAGGATATAAAAAGATTTAAACAGGAATTATCTAAGATAGAATTGGCCTTGGAAAAATGTGATAGGTCAACTTTATTGGCACTTCTTAAAAACGCAAAGACTATAAGGGATAGTTTTGAAACAAAATAAGTTTAACTAGGTGTCAATGTAAATTGGCTGTATCCTGTGATGAAACCTTTAGTTAGACCATTTTGCTAAAAAAGAGGTCGGGCTAAAGGGTTAATTCCCCATATGCGAATGGAGTAGCAGCCGAAAGGCTGCGATAAAATGTAAAAATAGGTAGATTAAAATGGCGCACCCTTTCGGGTGCTACTCCATTATCACGAGGGAACCCAGCCTTTAGGCTGTTCATAAGGAAACGCAGGTTAAGTTAATTACTATATATGTTTTATTTTTTCCTTCGGTTTATATTGTATTTGCTCTTTAAAATATTTTTTCGTTTTCAATCGTTTGGCATGGAGAATTTCCCTAGAACTGGGCCAGTAATTGTAGCATCCAATCATGCGAGTCTTTTAGATCCTATAATAGTAGGCATTGCCGCTCCAAGGAGACTCAATTATATGGCAAAGGATACCTTGTTTAAGAACAGGTTATTTGCCTGGATAATATATTCCTTAGGCGGTGTGCCCTTGAAACGGGAGGGTGCTGATGTGGCTGCTTTTAAAGAGGCGTTAAATAGATTGACACAGGGTAAACCAGTTCTCGTTTTTCCAGAGGGTACACGTTCTAAGGATGGAGATTTACAGAGGCCAAGACCTGGAATAGGTTTTTTAGAAGCAAACTCATCTGCACTGATATTGCCATGCTATATTAAAGGTTCTATAGATGTGCTTCCAGCGCATTCTTTGATACCAAGGCCTAGGCCCATATCTATATATTTTGGCAGGCCAATGAAGTTTGATGATGTTAAGATAGATAAAAAAGACCGTTATATATTTATAGCTGAAAAGGTTATGGAGAGGATAGCCGAACTAAAAACACATGCGGGTCAAGGTAGCTAAGCATTCAGGATTCTGTTTTGGTGTAAGGCGTGCCATAAGGATAGCGCATGCCACTCTATCTAACTCACAACCTGATAAAAAAATTTATTCATTAGGTCCAATTATACATAATCCACAGGTGGTGAGGGAGTTAGAAAGAAAAGGGCTCAGGGTAGCAAAGGACATTTGTGAAATAAGATGTGGAACAGTTATTATATCGTCTCATGGAGCCCCTAAGGAGGTAATCGAAGAGATAAAAAGGAAACGGATAGAATTAATTGATGCAACCTGTCCATTTGTTAAATACGCCCATGATATAGTAAAAAGGTTAAAAAAGGAAGGTTACAGGATAATTATAATAGGAGATAAAGCACATCCTGAGGTCAAGGCACTTTTAAGCACTGCTGGTCCTCAGGATAATAGGATCAGTAAGATTGGGGTTGTGTCACAGACAACGCAGACCAAGGATAAATATATAGAGGGGGCCTTGAGATTATTAAGAGCTGGCTTTAGTGAGATAAGGATATTCAATTCCTTATGCAAAGATACCTTAAAAAGGCAATTGCAGGCAAGGCGGCTTTTGAGGTCCTGCGATGCTATGGTAGTTGTAGGTGGAAAAAACAGCGCTAATACCAGGAGGCTGTTTGAGATATGCAAAGAAAGCGGGGTGGATAGTTATCATATTGAAGATGAGAATGATTTGAGACAGGATTATTTTATAGGGAAAAGATGTATAGGGGTTATTAGTGGGGCATCAACCCCGGATAGGACAGTTAAAAGAGTTGTAAAATTGCTTAGACAAATGAAGGCGTAATATTTTTAATCAAACACGACTTCACAAAATTTCCTCTCTCACTTAAATCCCCTCTCCCCTTTGGGGAGAAGGTGAGGGTGAGGGGGATGAAAAAATAATTTTTGTGAAGGGCAATTTTAATCAAAAGATGGGAGGATGTTAGATTATGGTACAGGAGACAAAAGGTAAAAAAGAAGTGCAGGAAAATTTTGACCTTTCAAATGCTTACTTCAAAACATTTCGCAGTTTGAATGAAGGTGATATAACGAAGGCCAAGGTCGTCGCCATAGGGAAAAACGATATCTATGTAGACCTTGGATATAAATCTGAAGGGATTATACCGATCTCTGAATTTGAGGATATCTCTACTATAAAGATAGGGGATGAGTTTGATGTGCTGGTGGAGTCGAAGGAGAACGAGGATGGTTTGATCAGTGTTTCTAAAAAGAAGGCAGAAAGGGCACAGGGATGGAACAAGATTGTTAATGAGTTAGAGGAAGGAAGCATTGTAGAAGGAAAGGTAGTGCGTAAAGTAAAAGGCGGCCTTATGGTAGATATAGGGATGGAGGCATTTTTGCCTGCCTCTTTAGTTGCCCTCAAAGGATTTGGAAATATCAATCAGATGATAGGTCAGACATTAAAGTTTAAGATAGTAAAAATGAATAAGGCCCGTAAAAATATAGTGGTATCAAGAAAGGATGCGATAATACAAGAAAAGGAAGAGACGAAGAGCAGGTTGATGAATGAGCTAAAGACAGGCGAATTGCGCAAAGGCACTGTTAAAAATATAACTGATTTTGGGGCATTTATTGACCTTGGTGGGATAGATGGACTTTTGCATATTACAGATATGAGTTGGGGTAGAATTTCACATCCAAGCGAGATGCTTGCAGTAGGCGATACAGTAGAAGTAGTTATACTTAATGTTGATAAGGAAAACGGAAAGGTCTCACTTGGTCTTAAACAAAAGACCGAAAACCCTTGGAAGGATGTTGAGACAAGATATCCAGTTGGGACAAAGGTAAAAGGTAAGGTTGTGAATATAATGCCATATGGTGCATTTGTTGAGTTAGAGAAAGGCGTTGAGGGCCTGGTGCATGTATCTGAACTTTCCTGGACTACAAAGATTAATAATCCAGGCGATGTGCTTGCTATAGGCGATATAGTAGAGGCAGTTGTATTAAGCGTAGATTCAACCAACCAGAAGATATCATTGGGTATAAAACAGATAGAGCCAAACCCGTGGCTTGAGATAAAGGAAAGGCTTTCTCCAGGCACAAAAATGGAAGGTAAGGTCAGACACCTTACAGATTATGGTGCATTTGTAGAGATTGAGGGTGGCATAGAGGGATTTGTGCATGTAAGTGATATGTCGTGGACAAGAAAGATTAACAATCCAAAGGAGTATCTAAAGAAAGGTCAGAAGGTTGATGTAGTTGTGCTTAGTGTTGATGCCGAAAATCAACGTATTAGTCTTGGAATAAAGCAGGCGATACCAGACCCCTGGGCAGAGATTATAAAAAGGTATAGCCTTGGGACAACAGTTGAAGGCATAATTACTAAGATTGCACCATTTGGCTTGTTTATAGAATTGGAAAAGGACCTTGAAGGGCTTGCACATGTCTCTGAATTGGATATACCTGCGGATAAAAAGATAGAGGAGTGCTTTAAGGTAGGGGATAAAATAAAAGCCCTGGTGATAAAATTGGATGAGGCAGAAAGAAAGATAGGCCTTAGTATAAAGCAGGCGAAGTAGACAGCTGGATAATTGGTTACGATTTTTATGGATTGATTATAAGGCAGGATGTTATGGATATTCACAAACAGTTACAACTTATCAAACGTGGAGCAGTGGAAATAATCTCTGAACAAGAACTTATTTCTAAACTTGAGAAGAAAAAAACTCTTTTGGTAAAGGCAGGATTTGACCCGAGTGCGCCAGATATCCATCTTGGTCATACCGTGCTTTTGCGTAAACTTAGACATTTTCAGGAATTGGGCCACAAGGTGGTGTTTTTAATAGGAGATTTTACTGGCATGATAGGCGATCCTACTGGTAGAAGTGAAACCAGGAGGCGTCTTACTGAGGAAGAGGTGAGACAAAACGCCAGGACATACAAAAAACAGGTTTTTAAGATTCTTGATGAAGAAAAGACAGAGGTTGTCTTTAACAGCGCCTGGCTTGGGAGGATGAGTTTAAAGGATGCGCTTGAGTTGATGGCACATTCAACTGTATCACAGCTTCTTGCAAGGGCAGATTTTAATGAGCGTTATAAATCAGGCAAGGATATAAGTTTTTTGGAATTTATGTACCCTTTATTGCAGGCATATGATTCAGTAAAATTAGAGGCGGATGTAGAACTTGGCGGCACTGACCAGAAATTTAACCTTTTGATGGGAAGGGAATTGCAGAGAGATTTTGGCCAGGACCCACAGGTGGTCTTGACCATGCCCTTATTAATAGGTCTGGATGGTGTGAATAAGATGAGCAAATCTTATGGCAATCATATAGGTATAGACGAGAAACCAGAGGAGATGTTTGGTAAGATTATGTCTATATCTGATGAGTTGATGTTGCAATATTATGAGTTGTTGACGGATGAGAACCTGGACGAGATTAAAAAAATGCATCCAATGGATGCAAAGAAAAGATTGGCAAAGGAGATAGTCAGGCAATATCATGGCAGCGAGGCATCAGAGATTGCTAAGCGTGATTTTGAAAATAAGTTTCAGAAAAAAGACCCATTTAAGGAATTAAAGTTAGAGCTAAAAAAATTTAGATATGATAACCTCTGCGATTTTTTAATTGCTGAAAAGATATGCCCATCCAGAAGCGAATATAGACGGTTGGTAATGCAGGGTGCCATAGAGGTTAACTCATATAAAATAAATGAGTTAGATTATAGATTAGAACCCTCCAAAGAATATTGCATCAAGATAGGAAAAAAGCGATTTCTGAAGGTGAAATTCTTATAGTATAGTGTGGGTTGAGTGATGAAACCTTTAGTTAGACCATTTTGCTAAAAAAGAGGTCGGGCTAAAAGGCTACCACAAAATCTTAACATTTTAAAATAGTAATAATTCTTAACATTTTAAAATTGTAACATCAAAGGCAAAATTTTTCTTGACATAAAAAATTTTTGTGCTATATTTATAAATTACCAAAATGGTGAATTCTCCTTGATAATATAATGAGATTAATTATATAAGGGAGGATGTTTTTAAGGCATCGTCTCGATGCCTTTTT
>Ga0207433_10008874_pt1 | contig 16198 bp, 11 predicted proteins | sample YelNatPaOPGAMG01_FD_187559 | JGI IMG/M metagenome (GOLD analysis project Ga0207433, IMG submission 187559) | Hot spring thermophilic microbial communities from Obsidian Pool, Yellowstone National Park, USA - OP-RAMG-01 (SPAdes) (version 3) | ecosystem: Environmental > Aquatic > Thermal springs... | reverse complement strand
GTGGAGGGCGGTTTTCTCGGAGGGGCGCACTCTGTGCGCCCGTATTGCGAGGCCGTACGCAAGCCCCGGGTATCGCATGATCACCGAGGAGCGAACGAGCGGCCGGTGGCCTAATAGGGAGATGCTTCGGTCGAGCGCAAGTCTTTCCCGCGGGCGTGCAGAGCCCGCCCCTCCGAGGGGTGGACCATCCAAGCTGGGATGGCCTAGCGGGGAAAGGCCAGGGGATGACGCGAAAGGCGATTTTCTCGGAGGGATGCGCTCTGCGCGTCCGGATAGCAAGGCCGGACGCAAGCCGGGGGTATCGCATGATCACCGAGGAGCGAACGAACGGCCGGTGGCCTAATAGGGAGATGCTTCGGTCGAGCGCAAGTCTTTCCCGCGGGCGTGCGGAGCCCGCCCCTCCGCGGGGTGGACCATCCAAGCTGGGATGGCCTTGCGGGGGAAACCCCGGGGATAATGTGGAGGGCGGTTTTCTCGGAGGGGCGCGGTCCCCGCGCCCGGGTGGCAAGGCCTTACTCATGCCAAGGCATTTCATTACCCGAGGTGAGTGGCCGAGTGGCCGTGGCCTAATGGAGACATGCCTCGGTCAAGCCCAAGCGTTCTTTAACGGGCGTGCGGAGCCCGCCCCTCCGCGGGGGGCAAGCCTGGCTGAAAGGCCTTGGGCGGAAAACCCGGGGATAATGTGGAGGGCGGTTTTCTCGGAGGGGCGCACTCTGTGCGCCCGAGTGCTTAGGCCGTACGCAAGCCCGGGCATGGCATGACCGCCGAAAGGTAGGCGAAGGGCCGGTGGCCTACCGGGGACACGCTCGAGTGTATCCAACGGTGTCATTGCGGGCGTGCGGAGCCCGCCTCTCGCCACGAGGCCAGGCGGGTGAGAGGAAACCTTGTGGGGCGAGCTCCGGGACAAGCGAAAGTGGCGGTCTTCCGAAAGAGCTCCTGGGATCCTTTGACCTCGGCCTTCGGGGCCTCCCCGAAGGTGGGGATGCTCCTCGAGGGCAAATAAGGTCCTGTAGGGACAAAACGTTTCGAGAAGATGTGCCCCCACGGCTTCTTGAATTCATGCCATGGCCCCTCCGGAAGAGGAATCTGATATAATCCACCTGATGATGTCACAGGGCTTAGAGTTTGGGCTTTGGGGGGCACAATGCAGATACTACTTGCAATATTTCTTTCCTCGCTTTTTACCGCAGGGCCATGGGATGATGGCCCCTCGTCAGTTCAGCTTGCTATCAGGAGGGCTGGAGGACAAGGTTGGGGGGCGAACACCGCTTATGGAAAGCTCTTCGACCCCAAGACCGTAGTGACGGTTAGAGGCAAGGTCTTGAGCATAGAGAGATTCACCCCTCTTCGCCAGATGGGTTACGGGTTTCTGGTGGTCCTGGAGACAAAGGACGAGACCATTGATGTGCACATAGGACCTGGTTGGTTTTTAGCGGAGCAGGATTTCGAGATAGAGGTGGGAGACGAGATCATTGTCAGGGGATCGAGGATAACCTTCGATGATCGACCCACAATCATAGCGACCAAGGTTCAAAAAGGGACTCGGGTGCTCGATCTTCGCCGAGATGACGGTGTTCCGGTATGGGCCGAAGAGGAAGGAGGCTGAAGATCACGCAGGAGGAGAGTAAAAGAGCCTTCCGAAAAAGACAGAGGCCATGATTCCAGCTGCATCCCCTATAAGTCCAGCCCAAAGGGCATAGCGCACTCTTGTGACACCCGCTGCCCCAAAATACACGGCTATTATGTAAAAGGTCGTATCCGTCGACCCTTGCATTATGCTGGCTATGAACGCCTCGAGAGAGTCCGGAGACTTCGCAACCACCTCTGACATTATGGCGAAGGCTCCTGAGCCAGAGAGGGGCCTCACAAGTGCCACTGGCAGAGTCTCAGGGGGCATTCCCAAGAACGATGTGAAAGGATTCACAATGGAGGTGAAGAGCTCCAATGCTCCCGAGGCCCTAAACATCCCAACAGCGACCAGTATGGCCACCAAGTAAGGTATGATCTTCACTCCCACCCGAAAGCCCTCAGCCCCTGCCTCGCAAAGTCTTTGGTAAACATTCACTTGCCTGCTCAGGCCGTAGAGGGCAAGAAACCCCATCAAGAAAGGTATGAGGGCGTGGGACAAAGTCTGTAAGCCTCGGGCACTCTCACCCCTCACGGCCCAATGAGCTATTACTGCGAAGAAAAAGGCGAGAGTGTAAGCGCCAAGTATCCACCTTCTCCAGCCCGATGGTCCGGCGACAGCTACTTCGCAAGGAGCCTCATCCGGACCTCCTCTCTCCCAGGAGGCGCTCGCTTGCGCCACAGGCTCCCTTCCGTATAGGCCGGCCAGGATTTTCGCCGCTGTCACTGCCACTAGGGTCGAAGTGCAGGTGGCCAACAGCGTCGGGACGAGGATGCCCCCAGGGTCACGGGCCCCCGCTGCCGCCCGCACAGCCATGACCCCGAGGGGCAAGATGGTGACGGAACTCGTGTTTATGGCCAAGAACAGGCACATGGCGTCCGTTGCCTCCCCCTTCCTGGGGTTCAGTTTGTCGAGCTCTTGCATGGCCTTTATCCCTAGGGGGGTTGCAGCGTTTCCCATGCCCATCATGTTGGCCGCTATGTTCATGACCATAGCACCCATTGCTGGGTGGCCCTCAGGGATGTCCCTGAAAAGCTTAGCCATAACGGGCCTCACCCCCCTGGCCAGTACTGAGATGAGTCCCGCATCCTCTGCAACCCTCATGAGCCCCAGCCACAGAGCCATGGCCCCCACGAGCCCTATTGCGAGCTCGACGGCACTTCTCGCTCCCTGAAAAGATGCCCTTCCCACCTCCTCGAGCTTTCCATTGGCTGCTCCCACCAATATGGAGACGACTATGAACCAGAGCCAGACTCCATTCATCGCCGAGGGCCCAGGGGATCTTTCCAATGGAGCCTGCCTCGGACTTTCCCCGTGTCCAGTGACATCGTCCTTCCCCAAGGGGGCTCCCTCCATCTATTGGCCACGAATTTCCTAATTGGGGGCAAAAGGAACTTGGTGAACTTCACTCCTTCTTGAGCTGACTTGCCACAGCCTGAGTTGCCCTCGCCACCGCTTCCTCGTCAGCCAGGTAATACCTCTTCAAAGGCCTCAGCTCTTGGTCGAGCTCGTAAACCAGGGGTATGCCAGTGGGGATATTGAGCTCCACAATTTCCTCATCGGATATGCCATCGAGATATTTCACTAGGGCCCTCAGGCTGTTTCCATGGGCAGAGACCAGTGGTAACTTCCCCTCCTTCAAACAAGGGGCAATGGCTTGGTGCCAATAGGGGAGCACCCTTTCCAATGTGTCCTTCAATGATTCGGAGGATGGGAGGAGCTCGGGTGGGAGTTTGGCGTACCTCGGATCGAACCTGGGGTGTCTTGGATCGTCCCAATCCAGGGGAGGAGGAGGGACATCATAGCTCCTTCTCCAGGCGTGGACTTGCTCGAACCCGTAGCGGTCAGCTGTCTCCTTCTTGTTCAGTCCCTGGAGAGCCCCGTAGTGCCGCTCGTTGAGCCTCCAGGAGATCTCCACTGGTATCCACATGAGGTCCATCTCATCGAGAACTATCCAGAGAGTTCTTATGGCCCTCTTGAGAACAGAGGTGAAAGCCAGGTCGAAGACGAATCCCTCGGATTTGAGAACCCTCCCGGCCTCGTGGGCTTCCTCCAGGCCCCTCTGGGAAAGGTCCACATCGGTCCACCCAGTGAAGCGATTCTCCAAGTTCCAAATGCTCTCGCCGTGCCGCAAAAGGACCAAAGTGGGCATTTTCCTCACCTCCTGTCTGCCAAGTCCTTGGAAATGGATCTCCTCAATCCTAGCCCTCCCTCTTTCCGAAGGCAAGAACCATGAAACAGAGCGACCCTAGGGCGAAGATCTGTAACCCCGCCACAACAGCCCCCGCTGCCTTGAGGCCCATAGCTGGTGCCAGTATGACCCCTGCCGCGAGCGCACCGATGGCAGCGCCCAAGTGATCCCAGGCGCTGGCAACACCAGCTATTCTTGCAGTCCCCGTGAGGTCCCTCTCCATGAGGCGACATCCCAAAGGGAATGTTGCCCCTGTCAAAGCTCCAGCAATCAGCATCCACAGACAAAAGGCCACATCTCCCTGCCACCACGGGGGCCTTTCCGGGAAGGACGTCCCAAGCAAAGACGGAACCCAAAGGGTCGGGATACTGACGCACAAGAGTGCCAGCCCTCCTTGGACCCCTATGAGGGCCTTGGACGCGACCTCCCACCTGAAAAAGGCTGGGAGAGATGCGAGCCAAGCCCCTACGGAAAGTCCGGCCATGAACATTCCCATGAGGAGCCCTACCTTGGAATAAAGGTGCCCCCACACGGTCTGATAGAGGTAAAGGCAGATCATCTCCTGGGCCATGGCTGTGGCCCCAGTAACTCCGATTGTGAGGAGCACCCCTCTCGTAAGGCCCGAGCCCATCCCCACCAAAAGGGAGATGCACCCAACTGTGCACCATGCGATCAAGATGAAACTCCATGGGATCCCGCTTATCCTTTCGAGAAGAGAAGCTCCGAAGGATGTGCCCGAAAGTCTCTCCCAGAGGCAGAGAAATGCCAAGGTAGCTCTGGGATGCTCGTCAGTGTTTATTGGATACGATCCTTGGGCAAGGACCCTTTGCCAATTCTCGGCCTGAAATGGTTGAATCCATGTCTCGAAAAGACCTGGCGGAAGACCTTCGCTTGCCCAAATCCCACGGGAGAAGAAGGAGAGATTCTCGGGATCCAAGCTCACCGCCCCAGGCTCGAGGGAGGCAATAAAGAGGGTCCTCTCTCCTGGGATGACCCTTACCTCTCCGAATACCTCCCTCATGGTGGCGTGTAGGGTTCCCAGGAAATGCTCCAGCTCTGGCCCCATGTAATCGGAAGAACCCGTGACCCCATGGATCACCAAGCCCGGTAACCTCAAGACCCTCCTCAAGGCCGAGAAGAATTCGAAGCTATGGAAACGATTGAGAAGGGTGGTCCCCGGGTCTGGCATTTCCACCAGTGCAGCATCGAAACTCCCTGGAGGGAAGCCCTTGAGAACGGACCTTCCATCTCCAACGAAGAGCTCCACCCTCGGATCACGGAGTGCGGACTTTATCTCCTCGGGGAGAAACCTCTGAGAGACGGAGTAAACGGCTGGATCCAGCTCCACAATCGTGAGCTTCTCCACGCCAGCCTGCAGAAGCAAGGGCAGCGCGCTACTGGGACCCCCTCCTAAGAACAGCACTGTCTTGGGTCTCTGCCTCTGGCTCATGAGAATCCCCACAAGGGACATTGCCCCCGAAGGATCAGGGAATACCCCTAGAGGCCTTCCATTTCCCAACAGGGTATATTGGCCTTCTGCGAATCCCAACTCGAGACTCTGGTAAGGCGAATCCACTCCAGCCACTCTCTCCATGGCCGTCTTCCGTGAAAGCCATCTCTGGGCTGTGGACCAGCTATCGAGCTCTTGAATCTCTCCCGTGCAAATGAGGACGAGCCAGGCGCCCCCTGCGACAGTGGAAGCCAAGGACCATCTCTTCCCCCAAGGACTTGAGCCAAGGGTGCCCAGGAGGCTCGATATCACAGCGCAATATGCCAAAACGAGGAGATTCTCGACTCTTGGAATCAGTAAAAGGGGCACAACGAGCCCGGCCAGTAGACTACCCGCTGCATCCCAAAAGTAGACCTTAGCTATGGCCTTGGCTTGTCCTTCTCTGAAGCCTCTGGCCAATCTGGATGCCATTGGGAACATGGCGCCTGAGGTCGCCCCTACGGGGAAGAGGGATGCGATTATGAGGCTTGCTGCCCATGAAGCCGCAAGGGGAGCGCCAGGAGGGACCGGGAAAAGGAATCTCGCGTGTCGCAGGCCCACAACTACCAGAAAGGTCAATGGGAGTTGGCAGAGAAAGAGGATTCCTAGGGGCCAAAAGCTCTCCTTTTTTCGCCTCTCGGCCCTTGTAGCCATGATGGCCCCAAAAAACACACCCACAAGCCACGATGCCATCATCAGGCCCAGGGCCATCTCGTGGCCTGCAACCACGACCATGATTTCCCTGAGAAGGAGGATCTGGGAAACTAAGGCCTGGAACCCTATGCTCCCGAAGAGAAAAGGGCTCATGGAGATCTTCCTCCCCGATGAAGCAATAGGGAGAGTATCAGAGATGGACATCAGGGCTCAAGCGGCTTCCTGACGAAAGAGGGAGGAGGTCTCTCAATAACTTGATCTGGCCCCCAAAGCGATCCCCGTGGGAACCGAGGGCTCGGCCCTCCGCGTCCAATTGGACTTCTAGGAGGCGCCGGAGCCTTGCTTTGCGGGCGTGCGGAGCCCGCCCCTCCAGGGGGCAATCCAAGGCAAGATGGCCTTGCAGGGAAGACCTAGAAACGATGCGAAGGGTGATTTTCTCGGAGGGGCGCGGTCTCCGCGTCCGCATGGCAAGGCCGAACTAGCGGCGAGGCATTCCATTCCGACCACGTGCGTCAACGAGAGGCCGCGGCCCAATGGTGATATGCCTCGGTGAAGCCCAAGCATTCTTTGGCGGGCGTGCGGAGCCCGCCCCTCCACGGGGTGGACCATCCAAGCTAGGACGGCCTAGCGGGGCAAACCCGGGGATAACGCCAAGAGCGGTTTTCTCGGAAGGGCGCACTTTGTGCGCCCGGCTGGCAAGGCCTCTCCTCGCTTGTCACCCATGGAGGCGGTCCACCTCGACAATCCCCTGACATTTGGGGCCTTTGGTGGTATAAACTCAACTGCCTGCTAAGAAGATATCCCCGAGGAGAGGAGGTATCCCCATGGACCTGGATTTCACAGAGGAGCAGAGGATTTTCAGGGATCAGGTACTGGCCTTTTCCAGGAAGGAGATAGCCCCTCTGGGAGAGGAGTCGGACCTCAAGGGAGAGTTTTGCTGGGAGGCATGGAGGAAGATGGGGTCCTTTGGACTCTTGGGCCTTCATTTTCCGGAGGAGTATGGGGGCGCAGGGGCAACCATAGTCACTGCCTGCTTGGCTGGGGAGGCCCTCTCAGAGGCGGGCGCGGATGGAGGACTCACCCTCTCCTGGGGAGCTCACACCTACCTTTGTGGGGACAGCATATTGCGACATGGCACCCCAGAACAGAAGGCTCGGTACCTTCCCAAAATAGCCTCTGGGGAGTGGGTAGGGGCCTTCGGCCTCACTGAGCCGGGGGCTGGCTCAGATGCATCGGCCTTGAGGACCACTGCTGTGAGGAGAGGCGATCACTATGTTCTCAATGGCACCAAGATGTTCATAACCAATGGTCCAATAGCCGATGTGCTCGTCGTCATCGCATCCACGGATCCATCAAAGAAGGCCGCCGGAATTTCAGCCTTCATAGTGGAAAAAGGTTATCCGGGGTTCAGGCCCGGTAACCCCCTCAAGAAGATGGGATGCAGGGCCTCTCCCACCTCGGAGCTCATCTTCGAGGACTGCATCGTGCCAGCCGAGAACCTTCTGGGCCAGGAAGGGGAGGGTTTCGTGAAGGTGGCCCTGGGAGCGCTCGAGTGGGACAGAAGCGCCCTAATGGCTCCTTTTGTCGGTGGGATGCGCTATATGCTGAATCAGTGCGTGGCTTACGCCAACCAGAGGATCCAATTCGACAGGCCCATAGCCAGGTTCCAGGCCATAAAACACAAGATCGCTGAAATGAAGGTGATCTACGAGGCGAGCCGCCTCCTCATGTATCGAATAGCTTGGTGCAAGGATCAAGGCAGGCCCCTCAATCATCTCGAGGCCGCGGCAGCGAAGCTCTTCATAGGAGAGGCTGGAATGAGGCTCGCCCACGAAGCAGTCCAAATCCACGGGGGCTACGGGTACATCCACGAATATCCCGTTGAGAGGGCCTTCAGGAATGCTCGCTTGGCATCTATAGGTGGAGGCACAAGTGAGATCCAAAGGTCCATAATCGCTAGGATGATCATGAACCTGGATTATAGCCAGGGGAGAGCCATCTGAGATCCTCGGCCAGCTTTGGCAAAAAAGGAGGCCGCGACATGAACTTCGATCTCAAAGAAGAGCAGAAGGAATTCCAGAGGAATCTGAGAAAGGTCTGCGAGGAGCTCCTGAGGCCCAAGGCTAGGGAAGTTGACAGAGATGGAATGGTCCCTGAGGAGAATCTCCTGGAGCTGGCGAAGGCCGGATACATGGGCTTGACGATACCGCCGGAGTTGGGTGGATGTGGAATGGATATGGTCTCCTTCTTGGTGGGAACGGAAGAGGTCGCCCGTTGCTGCCCTTCGACAGCGCTTGTGGCATCGACCTCCTTGATGAGGTTCGGTCTTCCCACTATGCTGTATGGAAGCGATGGGACAAAGAGGAGACTGATCCCACTTCTTGCAGAAGGAAAATTGAGGGGAGCCTGGGCCCATACGGAAAAGGAAGGGGGTTCGGATAGACAGAACCTCAAGACAGTTGCGGTCCCTTACGAGGATGGATTCTCCCTGAGCGGCCAGAAGCACTATGTCCTCAATGGACCAGAAGCCCAAGCCTTGCTCGTCGTTGCAGCCATTGGTGGGCAGGAGGGGAAAAAGGGGGTCTTCCTTTTGGAACTGCCCTGTTCCGGGGTGGAGTGCGGGCCGGAAATCAGGACTGTTGGGGCAAGGGGAGCGAGGGTCTCTTCCATTTATCTCAAAGATTGTCTCGTCTCCCGGGAGCGACTTCTGGGGGGAGAAGAGGGGCCTTCGGGTGAGGAGATAGAGCGACTTCCCCAGATGCCCCTGGTCTTGGCGGGATACAGCATAGGAGTGGGACAAGCAGCCCTGGAGCTTGCCATAAGCTACGCCATGGGAAGAACCACTTTCGGAAGACCTATAGTCACCTACCAGGAAGTGCATTTCAAGATAGCCGACATGTTCGTCAATGTGGATGTGGCGAGGCAGCTCGCATTGAGGGCTGCATGGCTGATAGACTCAGGAAAGGGCTCCCACGTGGAGTCCTCGGTGGCGAAGCTCTTCGCTTCCGAGGCAGCGGAGAGTTGCGCCCTCCTCTGTGCTCACATCCATGGGGGGGCGAGCCTGGAGGAGGGGAGCGATGTGGATCGAATCCTCAGAGATAGCAGGATGGCCAGGGTCCTAGGTGGCACATCCGAGATGCACAGGATGCTCATAGCTGAAGAGGTTCTGGCAGGAAGGGCCTGAGGCGAGAGACGAGAAGGAAAGGGAGGAAAAGGAGGGATGTCTGGCTCGGCGAACACCCAGATCTTTCTCGGGCTGGATGTGGGATCCATAAGTCTCAACACGGTGCTCATGACCCCGGACGGGGCAATTTTGGAGGAGCACTACGACAGGATCCACGGAAGGCCCTTGGAGACAGTCTCCAGGGTGCTTGGACGAGTGCTCGAAAGGTGGCCCCAGGAGCTCATAAAGGGAGCGGCTGTCACAGGGGTTACGGGCAAGCTCGTCGCTGAGCTTGTGGGCGGTATCTTCTTCAACGAGGTCATAGCACAGGCTCGTTCGGTGGAGCTCCTGTGCCCCCAAAGCCGCACCATCATAGAGATGGGCGGACAGGACTCCAAGCTCATCCTCCTTGCGCCAGAGCCAGGAAACGGGAGGTTGCGCATAGAGGACTTCGCCATGAACAGCCTATGTGCCGCTGGGACAGGATCCTTTCTCGATCAGCAGGCAAGTCGGCTGGGGCTCACCATAGAGCAATTTGGACAGATGGCCCTCAAATCCAAGGTACCTCCAAGAATAGCGGGGAGATGCTCGGTATTCGCCAAAAGCGACATGATCCATTTGCAGCAGGCCGCTACCCCGGACTATGACATCGTGGCAGGGCTTTGCTTCGCAGTGGCCAGGAACTTCAAGGGGACTGTGGCCAGGGGGAAGCCCATGAGACCACCTGTTGTGTTCCAGGGAGGTGTTGCGGCCAACCCGGGCATGATAAGGGCCTTCAGGGAAGTCCTGGAGCTCCGAGAAGAGGAGCTGATAGTGCCGGCCCACTTCGCCTCCACCGGGGCCATAGGAGCAGTCTTGCTTCTCCTTGATGATCCATCCTCCATCAGGCCTTTTCGCGGAAAAGAGGCTCTACAGGAATACATCCGTCAGAATTCCAAACAACCACAGAGGAAGATCCTCCCACCCCTCTTGAGGCCAGCGAATCTGGCCAAAGGGGCAACTCCGGTAGAGCCCATAAGGGCTCAAGGGGGTGAGAAGGTCAAAGCTTACTTGGGTGTGGATGTCGGGTCCATAAGCACCAATGTGGTGGTCATTGACGAGAAAGGGAGGGTCCTTTCCAAACGCTATCTCATGACGGCTGGAAGGCCACTTGAGGCCGTGAAAAAGGGTCTCAAAGAGGTGGGGGAAGAGGTCAAAGATAAGGTCATAATTGCCGGGGCCGGGACAACGGGCTCTGGCCGCTACCTCACAGGCGATTTCATAGGGGCTGACGTAATAAGGAACGAGATCACAGCTCAGGCAACCGCTGCTGTGGCCATAGATCCACAGGTGGATACAATCTTCGAGATCGGGGGACAGGATTCCAAGTACATAAGCATCTCCAATGGAGCTGTCGTGGACTTTGCCATGAACAAGGTCTGCGCGGCGGGAACGGGCTCCTTCCTCGAAGAGCAGGCTGAGAGATTGGGCATATCCATTGAGGAAGAGTTTGCTGAGCTCGCATTTTCATCCCAAACCCCAGTCTCCCTGGGGGAGAGATGCACGGTTTTCATGGAATCCGACCTTGTTGGCCACCTCCAAAGGGGGGCCCCAACCGAGGACCTGGTGGCTGGGCTCGCCTATTCCATAGTGGAGAACTACCTGAACAAGGTCGTGGAGAGTAGGCGCATAGGCAACAGGATATTCTTCCAAGGTGGCCCGGCCTTCAATCACGCGATAGTCGCTGCCTTCGAGAGGGTGCTGGGAAGGCCCGTTGTGGTCCCACCGCACCACGAGGTCACAGGGGCAATAGGGGCAGCGATTCTTGCCATGCGAGAGAATCCCAAGCCTTACAGCTACTTCAAGGGATTCGAGCTGGCAGACAGAAACTACGAGATCTCTCCCTTCGAGTGCAAGGCCTGTCCCAACAGATGCGAGATAAAGAAGGTCGTGGTGGCGGGAGAGGAGGACAAACCCCTCTTCTACGGTGGCAGATGCGAGAGATACGAGAAACCGAGGACAAAAGAGGTCTCCCGTGGGAGGGAAATTCCCGATCTCTTCGCAAAAAGGGAGGAGCTCCTCCTCGGGTCCTATCCCGGCGAGGGACCATCATCTGGCCCCAAGGTGGGCATACCCAGGGCCCTTTTCTTCCTCGAGCTCATTCCCTTTTGGAAGGCCTTTTTCTCCGAGATGGGTTTCCGGGTCGTCCTCTCGAGGCCCACAACCAAAGAGACCATCCACAGAGGAGTCGAGAAGGTCGTGGCCGAGACTTGCTTCCCGATAAAAGTCGCTCTGGGCCACATAGACGATCTTCTGGAGCAGGGAGTCGAGTATCTCTTCCTTCCTAGCATCATAGACATGCGTAAGCCCAGGGAGGATCTTCCCCAGGGCTACAATTGCCCATACGTGCAGACAATCCCATATACGGCGCGATCCTCTTTCCACTTCGAGGCTATGGGGGTGAAGCTTTTGAAGCCGCCTTTGCGCTTCGGGGCCCCGAGGGAGAAGCTCCACAGAGAGCTCGTCAAGTTCGGGAGGTCCCTCGCAGTGGGATCTCGGGTGGTGAAAAGGGCCATAGATGCGGCAGAGGAAGCCCAGGCTAAATTCTCTCGAGCCATGGCAGCCATGGGCGAAGAGGTCTTGGGGAGTCTTTCCCAAGAGGACAAGCTGATGGTGATAGTGAGCAGAGTTTACAACGGTTGCGACCCGGCTGTGAATTTGAACATTCCGAGGAAGCTCAGGGACCTGGGAGTGATGTCGATCCCCTTGGATGCCATTCCTCTGGAAAAGGTCGAGCCAGACGATGAGATCCTGGGCCATTACTGGCGTTACGGACAGAGGTTCATGGCCGCAGCAAAGCTTCTCAGGGAGGACCCGAGGCTCTATCCCATATACATAACCAACTTTGGTTGCGGGCCAGACTCCTTCATAGGTCACTTCTTTCACAATGCGATGGGAGGGAAGCCGTTCCTTCAGATAGAGATCGATGAGCACAGCTCGGATGTGGGGGCCATAACGAGGCTCGAGGCCTTCCTGGACAGTCTCAAGAATGCGCCGAGGGTCTCCAAGGGGCCGCTGAGGCCAATAAAAAGGCACGGGTCAGTTTCCATAGGAAGAGATAGAGTGGTGTTCCTCCCCTACATGACCGATCAGGCAAAGGCCGCTGCAGCGGCTTTCGAGGCGAGTGGCGTTCCGGCGAGGGTCCTTCCCCCCACCACCGAGGAAACTCTCCGATTGGGAAGGAGATACACCTCCGGGAAGGAGTGTTATCCCGCAATCCTCACAACTGGAGACATGCTCTCCTGGGCGATGAGACCCGATTTCGATAGAAAACACAGCGCCTTTTTCATGCCAGGAGGCTCTGGGCCTTGTCGGTTCGGTCAATACAACAGGCTCCACCGTCTGGTTCTGGATCAGGCAGGCTTCCACGATGTTCCCATATATTCGCCGGTTCAGGACCAGGAGATGTACAGACAACTCGGCATTCTGGGAAAGACCTTCGTCAAGCTGGGTTGGAAGGGAGTCGTTGCAGTGGATTTCCTGGAAAAGGCCCTCTGGGAGATAAGGCCAGTGGAGAAAACTCCAGGAGAAGCAGATAGGGTCTACCAGTTTTACCTGGAGAAGATCTGCGAAGAGATAAGAAACGGAAACGGAGACCTCTATCCAATTCTCGAGGAAGCGAGAAGGGCATTCGAGGAGATACCAAGGCTAGAGAGAGCGGACAAGCCCATTGTGGGAATCGTGGGTGAGATATACATAAGATCCAACCCCTTTGCCAACGAGCGTCTGATAAGGAAGCTCGAGGCTCTCGGGGCCATCGTGTGGATGCCCCCCATATCGGAATGGCTTCTCTACATAAACCGCATGTCCAAAAGACACGCCCTGAGGGACAGGAAGTGGTCGAACTATTTCAGGACAGCTCTAAAGGAATGGTTCCAAAAAAGGGACGAGCACAGAATGGAGGAGATATTCCACGGGCTGGTGAGAAATCTCAAGGAGCCATCCATCAAGGAGACGATGAGGCTGGCATCTCCTTATGTTCACGACTCCTTCGAGGGAGAGACCATCCTTAGCATAGGAAAGGCGGAGGATTTCTTCAGAAAGGGAGTAAGCGGCATAATAAGTGTGGGACCCTTCACCTGCATGCCCGGGACAATTGTCACTGCCATCCTCAAAAGGTTCAGGGAGGAACACGGAGGTATCCCCATCCTGAATCTCTTCTTCGATGGCCAGGGAGAAAGCGCCAACGAAAACCGTCTGGAGGCTTTCATATACCAGGTGAACCAGTACAGGGAGAGGATGCAGGAAGGGTAAAGTGCTATCCCATTTGGCCCCGATTCTACGCGGAATATCTCGAGATGTAACGGGGCAGTAAGGGACTCGAACCCCTGATGTGCCGCGGTTTGGAGGATGATGGTGGCCGAGGGATGGTAAATGAGGGCTCGAAAAGGAAAGCTCGGGAGATCCGAGAGATCTCGAGGCTGGGTGGTTCCCAAGGGGCCAAGAGGTCCCGAGGGATTTGCGCCGAGGCCCTCGTGAAGATATGATTCGAGACCGGAGGTAGAAGAAAGCGACATTGAGGGAGCAAAAGGGGGTAAGATGAAGGAAAAAGAGTGCAAGAACTATGAGGCCAACAGAAAAAGGTGCAATTGCTCCTACGAGCCATGCGGCAAAAAGGGTTATTGCTGCGAGTGCTTGCATTATCATCGCTCGAGAGGAGAGCTTCCTGCATGCTTCTTCCCGCCAGAGGTCGAGAGGACATATGATAGAAGTATCCAGAGATTCATCTCCTTGCAGAAAGCGAGGGCATGAGTGGCAGTGGAGAGCAGAGGCCGGAAGATAGTCTATGGTCCCGTACCCTCCAGAAGGCTCGGCAGGTCTCTGGGTATAGACCTCATCCCCTACAAGACCTGCTCCTTCGATTGCATCTACTGTCAGCTCGGGCCAACCCCCAAGACAACCATAAGGAGAAGGGCTTACACACTGCCCGAAGAAGTGGTCTCTGCAGTGAGAGGGAGGTTGGAGAAGGGGACGCATGCGGACTTCCTCACCCTCTCGGGATCCGGTGAGCCCACTTTGGAGCTAAATCTCGGTGAGATCCTCAGGGCGCTGAGGAGAGAATTCTCCCAGAGGATAGCTGTGCTCACCAATAGCTCCCTCCTTCACATGAAGTCGGTGAGGGAGGCCCTCTCCTCGGCGCATGTGGTCCTCCCTTCCTTGGATGGATGGAAGGAGGATACGTTCCAGAAGGTGAACAGGCCGCACCCCTCCGTGAGCCTGGAGAAGGTCCTGTTGGGGCTCAAGAAATTGAGGGGGGAATTCAAAGGGGAAATATGGCTCGAGGTCTTGCTCGTAGAGGGGATAAATGACGATCCTCGAGACATACCTCTGCTTTTGGCTGTCCTCCAGGATATCGCCCCAGATCGCATCCAGATAAATACAGTCACGAGGCCTCCTTCCCTTCCATGGGTCAGACCCCCAAAGAGGGAGAGATTGGAGGAGTTTGCGGCGGCCCTGGGGCCCAAGGCCGAGATAGTGGCATCCTTCAAGGCTGGGTCCGAAAGGATCCTGACCTCGGAGCTGGAAAGGAGGCTCGTGGAGACTGTTTCCAGAAGGCCCCTTTGTGCTGAGGATGTGGCTTCCATCTTCGGTATGGAGATCTCCATGGCAGATTCCCTTCTCGGCAGGTTAGCCAGGGAAAAAGGGTGGATGGCTGTGAAGGTGGAGGAGAAGACCTATTATCGTCCCCGAGGGGAGTCCGCATGATCCTCAGGACCAAGGAAGAGATAGAGATAATGAGACAGGCCAACAGGATCGTGGCCTGCATACTCGATGAACTGGCAGCCCTCATAGAGCCCGGCATAACGACCCGCGAGCTCGACAGATTTATGGAGGAGAGGATAAGGGCCTTGGGCGGTCAGCCAGCATTTCTGGGCTACAGGGGGTACCCTGCTTCGAGCTGTATCTCCATAAACGAGCAGGTGGTCCACGGCATTCCTGGAAGTCGGAGGATAAGGGAGGGCGACTTGGTGAGCGTGGACCTGGGGGTCCTGTACAAAGGCTACTATGGGGATGCGGCTAGGACCTATGGTGTGGGCAAGATTTCCCAGAAAGCTCAAAAGCTCATCAGGGTCACGGAGGAAGCCCTTTACAAGGGAATCGAGACAGCGAGGGCAGGAAACAGGCTTTTCGATATATCCCGGGCCATCCAGAGCTGGGTAGAGAGCAACGGATTTTCAGTGGTGCGAGACTTTGTTGGCCATGGTATAGGAAAGAACCTCCACGAAGATCCTCAAGTTCCCAATTACGTGCCCAGAAGCCCATACAATCCCCTTCTCGAGGCTGGAATGGTCCTGGCACTGGAGCCCATGGTCAATGCTGGAGACCACAGGGTCAAGGTCCTCCCCGATGGTTGGACAGCGGTCACAGTGGATGGATCCCTTTCCGCTCATTTCGAGCACACAATAGCCATCACTGAGGATGGCCCGGAGATTCTCACCGTGTGCAATTGAAGGAAAGGCCTCGAGCTCAGGGAGCACAGACCGAAAGTTTGACAAGGTCTTCGGGGAAAGACCCAAATCCGGAAAGGGCAGGTGACAGGCCTTCGGCCCCAAGGGGACATGTGTCGGTGAAGGCGATGCCTCCTTTGCGGCCGTGCGGAGCCCGCCCCTCCGCCGGGTGGGCCATCCAGGGCGAGATGGCCTTGCGAGGAAAACCCTGGGATAACGCCGGGGCCGGTTTTCTCGGAGGGACGCACTCTGTGCGTCCGCGTGGTGAGGCCGGATGCGAGCCGGGGCACGGCATGACCGCCGGGAGCTAGGCGAGGGGCCCGTGGCTAAAAGGTGGCAATGTTGTTTTTGGCGTGATGCCCTCCTTCACGGGCGTGCGGAGCCCGCCCCTCCGCGGGGAGGGCCATCCAAGGCAAGATGGCCTTGCGGTGGAAGGCTCGGGGATGGCGCGAAAGGCGGTTTTCTCGGAGGGGCGCGGCCTGTACGTCCGGATTGCAAGGCCCAAAGGATGCCAAGGGATCTCATTAATGGGTAGGGGGGACACGAGAAGCCACTTGCCCAATGCCGAGATTGCTCCATAAGGCAG
>Ga0207433_10008872_pt1 | contig 16199 bp, 9 predicted proteins | sample YelNatPaOPGAMG01_FD_187559 | JGI IMG/M metagenome (GOLD analysis project Ga0207433, IMG submission 187559) | Hot spring thermophilic microbial communities from Obsidian Pool, Yellowstone National Park, USA - OP-RAMG-01 (SPAdes) (version 3) | ecosystem: Environmental > Aquatic > Thermal springs >... | reverse complement strand
AACTCATCGAAAGGGGTATTCCACCTTCAAAGATCCTGATATGCACATTTACAAACAAGGCAGCAAATGATATAAAGAACCGTTTGGCACAGTTCATACCAGCACCCCAGTATGACCTCTGGATTGGCACATTCCATACGATTGCCCTGCGAATTTTGAGAAGGGACTGTGAAAGGCTGGATATTTCAGAGGATTTTATTATTGAAGAGCCCAGAAAGATATTTCCCAATCTGAAATTGGAGACCGGAAAATATAAAATGAATGCAATTATGCGGATGATTGAGATACTGAAGGCAAAAGGGATAACACCTGAAAAATTCAAACCCGGCAATGAATGGCAGAAGACCTGTCTTGAGGTATATAAAGCATATCAGAATTATCTTAAAGAGAATAACATCCTTGATTATGATGATTTAATCCTCTATGCTACAAGACTCCTTGAGGAGTTTCCAGATTTAAGAGAATTCTATCAAAACCTTTTTGACTACATCTTTGTAGATGAATTACAGGATATCAATATGGCTCAATATAAATTTATCTCACTCTTGATAAAAGATAGATTCTTCTTCACCGGAGATGAAGACCAGGCAATCTATGGGTGGCGTGGTGCGAGCAAGGAGTTAATCTACAGGGTTCCTCGTGATTTCCAGAATACAAAGATATTTAACCTTACCCGGAGTTTCCGCCTGCCCCAATCAATCCTGGAAATTGCAAATAATCTAATGCTCAGGCCAACAACTGCGATACCCAATCTGGAGACCGGGGATGCCATCTTCTATGCTGCAGACTCGCAAAAGGAGGAAGTTGAATATATAATCCAGGAGATTAAAGACCTTGTAGAATTAGGTTTTTTCTATCGGGATATCGCAATCCTTTACCGGTTGAATTATCTTGGAAAGATTTATGAAGAAGGTCTCAGTGAGGCTGGTATTCCATTTTCCACAATCAGGGGTGTGAGTTTTTTTGAAAGGGAGGAATATAAACCAATCATTGATTATCTTGATTTCCTGAATCAGTTGAAGCCTGATGAATCCCTGGAGAATAATATTTCTTATGCACTCTCGGTTTTAGGTTTGAAAAGAAGGACAAAGAAAGTAGAGCAAATCGTGGAGCATCATATTCAAAATGTAAATCTAATTTCTCCTTATACCATTATTAAAGAGATTTTACAATATACAAAGCTGAACTTAGAAGGGATTGAAGGGTTTCTCTCTTTTGCCCAGAATTATTCAGATTCAAATCTAAAGAAATTCCTGAATGACCTGAAACTATACCAGGAGATGGATCTGACAAACTGGACAAAGAATACTGTAAAATTGATGACCGTGCACAGTGCTAAAGGGATGGAATTCCCTGTTGTTTTTGTAGTTGACCTTGTGGAGGAGATATTCCCGATGACTAAGAGCCTATCTGAACCGAGAGACCTTGATGAAGAGAGGAGATTGTGTTATGTTGCAGTAACCAGGGCACAGAAACGTCTTTATCTACTCTATCCAAAATACCGCTCAGGCAGACAGCAACTTCCCTCAAGATTCTTGCTTGATATGTTGAGGAAGAAGGAGCCCTTTTAGATCCTTAATCAGGATTGGGTATAATTTAAAAAACACTGGAATTCAATAGTTCTGCCTTCAGGGTCTTTTATAAAAAAGTGGTAGATGTTATATTTTTCATTAACCACAGGTTCACCCAATGCCTCCAATCTAAACTTTTTATACATCCCATATACCTGGTCTGTATTCTCATAATAGAAGGTGATGATACCTTGAGTTTCACTCTCTTCACTCTGGCAGAAACCGAGTAGTAAATTCTCAAATTTTAAAATCACACAATCCTTCTGCTCCAGCCAGACAGCCATTCCGATTCTTCTCTGGTAAAAATCCTTTATCTTATCCAATGTTCTGGTTTTAAAAAAAACTATTCCGCCCATACGCACCATTCCTTTTAAAAATATTATATCCGGGCCATTATAAAAATCAATATTTCATTCATCTGACCACCTCAACTAATATCTTTTTGGTATACTTTTCCGAAGTTGAAAGGTAAAGAAATTCAAAAATCAACCAAAAATCGCTTGAGTCTTTTCAGGTGATATTTGTATTTGTAGCCCGTATTATTCATACTATTTTTGATAAATTTCGTTCAAATGCAATCCTAAAGCATATTTATGCCAAGAGGTGTGGCGGCCTGCCACTACATTACAAGAACATATGGGATTGCTTCGCCCGCCTTCGGCGGACTCAATGACAGAAAGAGTATGTCAGGCTCAATGACTTTTAGTATGAATAATCTGGTGGAGAAAAAGCAGGGAGTGGCCAGTTCATCTTGTAAAAAGACTCTCAACCTTTTTATTCGCAATAATTGACCAGGCAATATTTTTGATTATAATAATCAAAAGGGGGCAAAATGAAGAGACTATTTATCCTGGGATTAATTATCCTTGCGTGTGGTGTGCAAAAAATAAAGAAACATCCCTATATGCACATAATGGTAAGAAACTATGGTGAGATTATAATCAGACTATTTCCCGAGGAAGCACCAAAGAATGTAAAGAATATCATAGAACTTACAAATAAAGGTTTTTATAATGGTCTTAAATTTCACAGAGTGATAAAGGGCTTTGTTATTCAGGGAGGTTGTCCAAAAGGTGATGGAACTGGAGACCCAGGTTATGAATTGCAAGATGAGATATCACCAAGACTGAAGCATCTAAAAGGAACAGTTGCAATGGCGAATCGCGGACCAAATACAAATGGTTCCCAGTTTTATATCTGCCTTGAACCCCAGCCCAGGCTTGATGGGAGGTATACAATAATTGGTGAAGTAGTCAAGGGCATGGATGTGGTTGAAAAAATTGGAGATGTGCCTACTTCAGGCCCACCACTGGACCGTCCCTTAGAGGATGTGGTTATGGAAAAGGTGTGGATAGAAGAAAAATAGTGATTTTAAATACTGAATGAAAGTCTGCCTTGTGTCTGACCCTTATTATCCATATCCCTCGGGTGTCTCTGAGTATACTCATTATCTCGCAAAGTATTTGAGACGATTCGGCCATACTGTAAAAATTCTGACCACCCATTACAGAGGAGAGGATTTTGAACCTGATGTGGTGCGTGTGGGCAGGGTATTTTATATACCAATGAATAAATCTTTCGCTACCTTATCAATCGGCCTTGAAATACCAATAAAGGTAAGGGATTTCTTAGATAGTGAACATTTTGATGTGGTGCACACAATGGGGCCCTTCCCTCCCAGCATTTCATTCTTTGCCCTCCATTACTCAAAAGCCCTTAATATCACCACCTTCCATTCCACAGGATTTAAACACTATCGGTTTGGTTCGTATGTCTTTCGTAAAATTTTCAAAAGATATATCCAAAAACTCCACGGTCTCATTGCTGTTTCAGAAACTGCCCGTGATACATTTTTGCCATACATTCCTGGTGAATATACAATAATTCCAAATGGTGTTGATATTGAGCGATTCCATCCTGAAGTCCCGGGGTTTGAGGAATTTAGAAATAAAAAGAAGAAGATTCTATACCTTGGTAGATTGGACCGGCGTAAGGGATTGATTGAATTGTTGAATGCCCTACCATTTGTTCTTGAAGAGATTCCGGATATTCAACTCATCGTGGTGGGCAAAGGACCACTTGAAAAAGATTGTAGAAGATTGGTTAAAGATTTAAATTTAATGGATGTGGTTTTATTCAGAGGCTATGCAATAAAGGAAGATATTCCCCGGTATTATGCGTCCTGTGATGTATACTGTTCACCTGCACTGGGTGGGGAGTCGTTTGGTATAGTGTTGCTTGAGGCAATGGCAACGGGAAAGCCGGTTATCGCGTCAAATATACCTGGTTATGATAAAGTAATCAAGGATGGGTATAATGGATTATTATTCAATCCCCATAATCCCCGGGATATTGCCCAGAAGATAATAATGGTATTAAAGGATGAGGCATTGAGGAGATACTTAATAGAGAACGGAAAGAATTTTGTCAATGATTATTCCTGGTTGAATATTGCCAGAAGGATTGAAAATTTCTATTTTAAAAAGATTGCAGAAGAAAAATTAACAAGGGGTTGAATTTTTAAGATATTCGCATATAATTGATGAAAAGGAGGCATAAATGCTTATCTTTTTATTATTTATGCAATGGGGCATAGACAATCCTGAGGCTAAATTTTTTTGTCCTCAGCCAGGAATGGCTTCAGTGTATGCAGAATCACTCCATTCTTTTGATGTTTTAAAATACCTGCTTGATGTTAATGTACCGATGACAGGCAGGTCAATCCAGGGCTCTAATGAAATAAAATGTCGGAGCAACACAAATGGCCTCAATGTGGCGACACTCCATAGCGCAAGTTTAATCATTGATTCGGTAAAGGTTAATGGTATCAATGCCACATATACAACCGCAGATGAGACCCTGCATATCAATCTACCCCAATCTTTTAATTACGGGGATTCTTTTAATATAAAGGTCTATTACCATGGTTCCTGGAGCGTGTCCAGTTCTCAGACCGGGTTTTGCTACTGGCCAAAGAATTATAATAGCAATACCTATCACTCAATTGCCTATACCCTTGGTGAACCCTGGGATGGAAGAAGGTGGATGCCCTGTTATGATGAGCCATTTGATAAGGCAGACCAGGGCTGTGTAATTAGGATTACCACCCCGGATACTTTTATAGTCTGTGCCAATGGAGAATTGATCAATGTCGTAAATAATCCAAATAATACCAAAACCTGGACCTATGAAGAAACCAATCCAATTGCAACATATCTTATGCACTTTGGTGTTTCAAAATTTGCTAAATGGTCCCAGTGGTATCACGATCCTGATGGTGATTCAATTGAAATCAGACACTTTGTCTGGCCCCAGGATTCTGCACAGTCAACGATTGCATTCCAGCATTTACCCGATGCAATGTATCTCTTTGACTCCCTTTATGGTGATTATCCGTTCGGACGGTATGGCCAAGATGCAGTTTATCCATTTGCCTGGGGTGGGATGGAACATCAGACTCAAACCACAATCCATCGCTGGTGGATATTGAATAATTCAGAAAATGGAATGGCGCATGAACTTTCACACCAGTGGTGGGGTGATATGGTTACCTGTGTTGATTTTAGAAATATCTGGCTCAATGAAGGTTTTGCTACATACAGTGATGCGAATTACAACTGGTATCGGTTTGGCTATAATAATTTTATCACGACGATGAAGAGTCGTGCCCAGGATTATTTTAGTGCTGATGCCCAGTGGCGTCATCCAATATACAATCCGCCTTTAAGCCAGCTCTTTGATTGGGGGCATACATATTGTAAGGCTTCCTGGGTATTACATATGCTCAGATATCTAAATCCTGAACAGTTCTTCAATGCCCTGCGCGTTTATCGCGATTCATTTGAATATCATTGTGCGAGCACCGAAGATTTAAAAAGAATCTTTAATCAAGTCTATGCAACAGATCTCACCTGGTTCTTTAACGAATGGGTATATGGTCAGGGTTATCCAATATATAATATCTACTGGGATTGCATTCCTTCGGGAAACAATTATTTAGCCAGAATAAGTATTCACCAGGTTCAGACCAATGCGCCGGTATTTCATATGCCGGTTCAGATAAAATTGTTTATGGGAAATTCTGATACATTGTTGAATATACCAATAGCCGGTTCTCCTGCTTACAATGAATTTTTGGTGAGCCATAATGTTGATTCCATCGTTTTTGACCCCAATACATGGATCCTCGCCAAATCTTATACCTACTACGGAATAGATGAGGGATACACAAAGAAATCTGGTAATGGGATATTAATTTATTCAAATCCGGCCCGGTCAATAAGATTTGGGTATACACTGAATCAGATTTCAGATGTTCGTATCTCTATCTACGATGCCACAGGAAGGTTGATAAGATATTTCAATGCAAGAGGGAGGGCACAGGGTTATTATGAAATTTCTATCCCCGATGTGCAGGATGGTGTTTATTTTATAAGAATGGTTTTGAGTTCAAATGAAGGTACACCATATGAAAAGATTGGGAAGATAGTCATTGTGCGCTGAATATAAAATCGGGAAAATTTTTCTATTCTGATTCCAATAAATCTTCTGGAAAAGGATTTAGATACTTTTGGAATAAAAGATATTTATCATCAAAACGGAAGGCAAAGTTTCTCAGGATTTCAATGATCGTCCTTAATTCTACAGTGCTTCTTTTATATTTCTCAAGCAGACCCTGGAAATGTTTCTTTTCATTGGCATTTAGGTTTGTGGAGAAATGACCAAAGATATGTAGTATCGTATTAAAATGCCTTGCCCTTGATGGCTTTCTTTTAAAGGCATCATAAAAGAGTATTTCATATCTTTCAAACTTCTCATCAATCGTCATATTTCCATCTGCTACAATTTTACCCATCTGTTTTAAGTTTTTTTGACTGTAGGTCATAATTAGATACTTATATCGTGTATGAAAATCGACAAGTCCTCTTGCACTTTTTTCGCTCTTCAATCTACGAAATTCGGCAAATGAGAATATCCGGATCAAAAAGTGTTCACGCAATTCAATATTTTTTAACCTTCCTTCGGTCTCAATCGGTAAATCCGAAAACCTCTTTTTTACTGCTTCGGCAAAAAAGCCATCAGTCCTGCCGACTATCTTGTTATCTTGATAATAATTTGCCGAACCAAGACCACAGGAAGGAGATTTGCTCTTTAATACAAAGCCATCAATATCTTTAATCTTTTCTAAGAATCCATTTGCATATTCTTTCATAATACCGGTCAAATCCCTATTGGTCTCAGGTTGAAACAGTCTCTTTTGCTTCTGTTCCATAAGAATAATAATCTTTGGTCTGGGCACACCAAGTCCTATCTCCATCTCCGGGCACACGAGTTCATAGTCCACAAACTCTTTAAGTCTTTCAATAAAATCATCTTTAACAATCCCGCCATTATACCTTGTGGGATAACTGAAACATTTGCTCAAAATTATCTTTGGCTTTTCCATATGTCTAAAATATATCCATAATATGAAATCAGTCAAGAAAACTCGCTTATGTTCAGTTAATTGCTGATTCACTCATCGTCCGACGCCATAGGCTATGACCGTCCGCAGTAGAAGTCCTAATTCGGAGAGACAACATTTTTTAGACAGTCTGAAAAGTATAAGTGGAGAAATCTTGGAAAATCACCAGCAAAAAGTTATGAAATTTCATAGGGTTCTCACCCCCACTTCGTAAGTGGGGGCGAAGGCATATTCGATTTTCACAAATAAAAAACCGCTCCTGTAGAATAATTTTTTCGTTGACACAGGAAGATTTCAAGATATAATTTTATTCATTGAAAACTATGCTTGAAAAGATTTATGATAATGCCAAGCCTTATATCCGCTGGTGGTGGTTTTCAGGAAAGATTGACCCCAGGGTAATTGAATATCAACTCAACTGGTGCAAAAAGAATAATTTTGGTGGTGTTGAACTTGCCTGGGTATATCCACTTCCCGATTCAGAACCAGGTCCAGAATGGCTTTCAGAAGAATTGGGTAGGATTGTAGCATACACCAAAGAATATGCAACAAAGATTGGACTCGGCTGTGACTTTACATTTGGAACTGCCTGGCCATTTGGTGGCTCATTTATTGATGAGAAGGATGCATCAAGGAATTTTTATGGTCTATCCGCACAGCGATTGGAGAAATCCTGGGAGATACCACATTCAAAGCCCGGATATATCTTGAACCATCTTGATCACAATGCCCTTGAAAGGTATGGAGAAAAGGTCGGAAAATTCCTTGAACCTGCTTTAATGATAAGCCCTTCTGCACTTTTCTGCGATTCCTGGGAAGTAGATACAGAATTGCTCTGGACTGAAGGATTTGAAAAACTCTTTATGGATGAATTTGGTTATGATATAAGATTATACATTCGGGATTTGAACAAAAGACAGTCTGTGCGTTATGATTACAGAAAACTCATTGCTCGATTGATAATAAATGAATTTTATAAACCATTTACTGAAATATGCCACAAACTCGGTGGAATCTCCCGTGTTCAGTGTCATGGTGCCCCAACTGACCTGATAGCAGCGTATGCCTGTGCGGATGTTCCAGAGAGCGAATCTCTTTTATTTGACCCGCACTTTTCTCAGATCCCTGCGTCTGCAGGTGCGCTGTCAAATAAACCAATCATCTCAGCCGAGACATTTACCTGTATCTATGGCTGGCAGCCGTATCCTGGTCCGGGTCCATACCAGGAAAAAGAACAAATTGCGGATTTGAAACTCCTTGCTGATGCAATGTTTGCCAACGGTATAAATTTTATTGTGTGGCATGGAATGCCATATAATCCACCAGGTGGTAAGAATAGATTTTATGCTACAGTCCATATTGGACCAGATTGTAATTTTGCTTATGAATTATCAGAATTCAACCAGTATCTTGAAAAAGTGAGTGCGTTAATGCGTCTGGGTAAACCTTATGCGGATGCGGGCGTCTACCTGCCGCTTGAAGATACATGGATACAGAATGAATTACCTGAGGAATTACAGCGTCCCAGTGCACGTTATCACTGGGAATTGCAGTATGTCAGATTCCCTGAAGAAATGAAAGGCTTCAGACCGATCTGGATTACAAATCATTTTTTAAATAATGCAGAATACAAAGACGGGATACTCTATATAGGTGATGCAAGACTTGACTTCCTCTATGTTGATGTAGGATGGTTGGATATTGATGCCCTACGCAATTTGATAAAACTTGGAGAACAGGGTTGCCCCATATGTATCAAGAGAAAACCAAGTCAACCTGGTTTTAATAAAGACAGGAATTATGATGATTTAATAAGGGTGTTATTCTCAAAAGGGTGTGTAAGTGGTGTATTGAATAAGACAGCAAAGAGACCGCCCCTTTTAGAGGGCCATTTTATACCTGAATTCTGGTGTCGTAAGATTGATGATGACCTTATTATCTTCTTCAGCCATCCAATGACAAAATCCATATCCTACCCGATGCGCTATGGACAGTCTTTTTGCGAAACCCCAATGGATATAAAGATTGCTATCAATTACGCCCACAAAAGAAAAGAAATAAATCTCCATTTTAAACCCTATGAATCAATAATTTTAAAGATTGATAAGTTGGGTAATTACAGGTTTGAAGAAATAGATTTTATCCCACCCACTCCATTGATTCTGGAGATTGATGAACAAAGGAGGAGTTATGGCATTGATGGATTTAAAGGAACCGGGGGCTCAGAAGAAGTTTGAAAGATTTAGAAACTCCTCTGGAAATAAATTTGTTTTCTTCCCAAACGTATCATTTAAATAGGATAATAACCGAGATAAAGAATGTTTCAGCATGGCTCTGGGAAAAGAGTTGGGCAGAGAAGAATGCCGGGAATCTCTCGGTTGATGTCACTAATTTAATTACAATAAAAAAACGGACTAAAAAATCCGATAAAATACCTAAACACTCTTTATGCCCGCTATCTTCAATTATTTTCTTACCGGCAAAAAGTTTAGTGAATTTACTTTTGCTACAACAACCCAGTTATACAGTCCAGCATTAAAAGACTGGGATCCATACATTCTTGATTTATTGGAGATAAAAAAGGAATTGTTTCAATGAATTTTAGAACCTGGAACACAGATTGAATTGGTGAAAAACTTTCCTGAATTTTTAGACATAGAAGTGATTGCTGTTGCAACCCATGATACTGCTGAATATGATTTCACGAACGAGGGTAGAATTGGTCAGAAATGTAGATTTCTAAAGAATATACTGGGCTTGAGAATACTCCATTCCTGAAAAAAAGAATGGGAAGGAGAAAAACCCCTTGATTATGATACATTGATAAAACTTGCCCGAAATGAAAAGCCTTTTTAGGCATAATTAATCCGTTTGATATAAGATTTTTAAGTTCCAGGAGTATGACTGAAGAGATAAAAAAGTTCTGTATTGAAACCGGTCAGCAGAGCCCCCAAACAATTGGTCAATTCGTTCGTTGTATCTTAGAAAGCCTCAGTTCAGTTTTGATTATTTTGATGCCACTCTAAATCGTGTTGGGGCCTGGGTTCTGGGTGCACGATCAGTCCAGAAGGCACTTCTTTATGCCCTTCTTGAGCCCAAAAGAAAACTATTAAAGACTGAAGAAAAAGGTGATTACCTCAGTCGTCTGAGTATATATATATGAAGGTGATTCCATTTTGGTCAGTATGGAATTATCTTTGCCATAAATCCAGTGTTCCCCTGGATTTTTACTGGCTTGATGATATCTACAAATATGAAAGGGATATTTTGAGTAAAAGCCAATAATGCATTGACAGATAATTTTATCTGTATATACTATTTTATGCCCTTGATACTAACAATTTCTGGTTTGAGGGGGATTGCAGATAAGGATTTGATATATGACACCGTCAATTTCTATACAAAGGTATTCAAAGTTTTCCTTGATGCAAGGAAAATGGTTGTGGGTTATGATACACGGAAGTCCAATTATTTTATAAAAGATTGGGTTGTAGATACATTAAACTTTATGGGTTGTAGTGTTATAGATCTTGGAATCGTGCCTACGCCAACAACAGTCTTTATGGTTCGGAAACTCAAAGTGGATGGTGGCATTATGATTACCGCAAGTCACAATCCACCAGAATGGAATGGTTTTAAATTCATCGCTCCAAGGGGTGAATTTATCAATACATATGAGTTTCACAGTTTTTTGATCTACATTACTTATTTTAAGGTATATAAATGGAGGTTCTTAGAATTTAAAAAGGACTACTATGGAGAACATACATATTACAAAAATGCCTATCTTGAGCACATAGAGAAAGTTTTGAAACATTTCAGGTTAAAAAATCTCAATCTCAGGGTTGGTGTTGATGCAGTTTGCAGCACAGGCTCTTTAATTTTACCCCAACTCCTTGAGATGGCAGGATGCAAGGTATACAAGATAAATTGCACATTGAAAAATCGTTTTCCCAGGCCTCCGGAACCAACGCCTGAGAATATTACTCAATTATGTAATTATGTAAAATACCGCAAACTTGACCTTGGTTTTGCACTTGACCCTGATGGTGATAGATTGTCTATCGTTGATGATAAAGGAAATGCGATTGGAGAAGAGAAGACACTCGTCCTTGCAACCGATTTTATCCTGGGGAGGGAAAGAGGTCCGGTTGTAACAAATTTGTCCACAACAAGTTTGATGGAATATATAACGAATAAACACAAGTGCCCCTTATATAGAACGAAAGTAGGTGAGGTCAATGTTGTGAGTAAGATGAATGAAGTGAAGGCAGTTATTGGAGGCGAAGGGAATGGTGGTGTTATATATCCAGTGATAAATCGAACCAGGGATGCCATCACCGCAGCAGGTATAATTTTAAAACTTCTTAAAACTGCCGGGAAGCCTTTATCAGAAATAGTCAATTCTTATCCTGACTATTTTATGCTCAAGGATAAAGTAGAGATTCCTTCAAAGGTTTTTGAGGAGAGGAAAGAGTTGATAATAAAGAAGATAAAGGGAAAACTGGATTCCACTGACGGCATAAGGATTACAACTCCAAAATACTGGATCCATATAAGGCCCTCAAATACTGAACCGATTGTGCGCATAATTGCTGAGGCAAAATCAAAGGAAAAGGCCCTTGAATTGATTGCTTTGGTGAAGGAGATTTTAGCCAGTTAAGAAAAAGCAGAGGAAAAAAGTGGGTGTGGCCAGAGTTTTAACCCTTGACTATCAAAATTATTTAACTATAATATGAAAGTATGCCCCTCTTTATTTTATTCTTCTTTAATCAATACTTTGGTCAGAATAAAATTCAATACCGGGACTTCAATTTCAAGATTCTATCCACTACACACTTTGAAATCTACTTTTATGATGGAGGTGAAGAAATTGCAAAATTTGCAAGGGATATCCTGGAAGATGGGTATCAGAACTTGAGCAAGGACTTTGGAATAGAGGTTGACTTCCGTATCCCGGTTATACTTTATAATGCACCCAATCATTTCTCCCAAACGAATGTTACGCTTGAATTGATTGAGGAATCAGTCGGTGGCTTCACCGAGATTTTAAAAAATCGGATGGTCATACCATTTAATGGTGATTATGAAGAGTTCCGCCATGTGCTTATTCATGAATTAACCCATGTGTTCCAATTTGTAATATTCTTTCCATCAAAACTTGAGGCAATCCTTACTGGTGATTTTTTATACTCAATTCCATTATGGGTGATGGAGGGTTCCGCTGAATACTTCTCCCAGGGCTGGAATCTTGAGGCAGATATCTATATGCGTGATTTGATTATAAATAATAAGGTTATCCCGCTCTCGGATCTTGGAAACTATGGTGGTTACATAATATATAAAGAGGGACAGGCATTTTATCATTATGTGAGTACCAAATATGGCCGTGGAAAAATCAGTGAGTTTATGCACTTATTAAAGGCTAAAAAGAGCCTGGAAAGTGCATTTATAAGCGCCTTCGGTATCGGTGTTGATGAATTCAATAAACGCTGGATAAAGTTTTACCAATTGAAGTATTATCCCAAAGTTAAACTTGGAGAAAATTTTGAAAATTTTGCCCGAATTGTTTATGACCATAAGAAGACAAGTTCATATTATAATACTTCATCCGCAATCTCACCGAATGGAGATAAGATTGCATTCATAAGTGACCGTCAGGGAAATGTGGAATTGATAGTCATTTCAAGTATTGATGGAAGGGTTTTAAAGAAACTTATCCGGGCTGAATACTCATCAGGCTACGAAGGACTCCACCTTTACCAGGGGGGTATTGATTGGTCACCCGATGAGAAATATATCTGTTTTGCAGCAAAGGCGCAGGGTGTGGATGTGCTTTATATAGTAAATGCCCGAAATGGTAAGACATATAAAAAGTTCAATTTAAAATTGGATGGTATATATTCTCCGAAATTCTCCCCTGATGGGACCCGCATTATTTATAGCGGGTTAAAAGATTCTTACCTTGATATATACCAGCTGGATATAAAGACTGGAAAATTTGAAAAGTTGACTGATGATATCTATACCGATAAATTTCCTGACTTTGCTAAAGATGGAAGAATAGTCTTTGTTTCGGATCGTCCTGATTCAAATGAAGAATATCATTATGGAAGTTATGGAGTATTCATAAAAGATGGGGATAAGATTACGCGCATTGTGCCCAGGACTACTTATATTGCCTCACCATTTTTTAATGCGGATACTGGATTATTCTTCATTGCCGATTATGATTCCGCATACAATCTCTATTATTACTCTTTTAATGATAATCGGATAGTGAAGCGGACCGATATCCTTACCGGAGTTTATTATCCCTCAATCTCTAATGACCACCGAAAGATTGCATTTGGTTACTACAACGATTATGGATACGATATCTGTGTAGTAAAAGAACCTTTGGATAGAATGATTGATTGCAATTCGGTTGAAGAAAGAATTGCAGAAAATTATTATGAGGAAGTTGAGGTGGATGCAGAAAAAGTAAGAAGATACAAATTGAAATTTACTCTTGATTATATTGTAGCAAGCGCATCTTATTATTCACCTTTGGGTTTCTCTGGGATGACCGAGATTGCCCTGAGCGATATTCTGGGTGACCATCTCATACAATTCAGCACAGATTTTTATGGGAGTTTAAGTTCTTCAGATATATTTTTTAACTACTGGTATTTAAAGAAACGGACTGACTTTGGCTTTGCCTTTTACCAATATCTCAATTATTTTGCTGATGGCAACGACCTTGTTATCTGGCGCTACCTGGGCATTGGTGGAATGTTACAGTATCCACTCACAAAATTCTTCCGAACTGAATTGGGTTTGTATAAATATAAGATTTATGAAACAAGGTGGTTTGACTTCTTTGATGACTATTACTCAGAATTTTATATGGATACCTCCTATAATTTTACTTTTCCTGAACTCTCCTTTATTTTTGATAATGCCCGCTGGGGTGATATTGGCCCCATAAGGGGGATTAGGTCGCGTATCGCTGGATATACAACCATTTTCAGCGATTTTGATATAAAGGTTGCAATCCTTGATTATCGTAGATATTTCATGCTCTCACCGCGAGCAAGTTTTGCAACACGCCTTGTCCTTGCAGGAAATTTTGGCAAGGATGAAGAACTCTGGTCAATAGGTGGTCCAGGTTCAATAAGGGGTTTTGACTATTATACATTTACAGGTGCGGACCTCGGATTTTTAAATCTTGAATATCGGTTTCCATTCATTGACCGTATAAAACTTGCTTTTCCATTGCCTGTTGAGATAAAGAATATACGCGGTGTCCTTTTTGTTGATTTTGCGGGTGTGTATACTGATTCCTTCAAGGTATATGAACCCTATGATGGGATGCTCCCATTTCGATTAAAGGATTTGAAGATGGGCCTGGGCTTTGGTTTGCGATTCAACCTATTCTTTGCTATCTTCAAATTTGACTTTGCCCGGGCAAACGACCTCCAGAACTGGGTTGATGAGAAGGGTGAACCCTCAAAATGGAAGGTATACTTCACCATCGGTCCAGAGTGGTAATCCTTCTATTTATCTCCATTTTATTCAGTGGCTGCGCGCATGAAGAGAAGTGCGCGGTCCATTTCTGGCATGTTATGGGTGGGCCGGTGGGTAGAAAACTTGAACAAATGATTCAGGAGTTTAATAGACTCCATCCTGAAGGTGAGATAAAATCGGTCCAGATGGGTTCCTATGATGCCTTAGCCCAGAAACTTATGGGTGCTATTGCTTCAAATTCACCACCAACGATAGCCCAGATGTATGAATCCTGGACCGACCAGTTTCTAAGGGCAGGATACCTCGAACCCCTTCAGAATTTTATTGATAAAGATTCCTCTTTTGGCATTTCAGATTTTTTCCCGGTATTCATTGAAGATAATACCTTTGATTCAATCATCGTGACACTTCCTTTTAATAAAAGTCTTCCTGTATTTTATTACAATGCCACTATATTTGATTCTGCAGGTATAGAAAAATTTCCCGAAAACTGGGTTGAATTTAGGCTCACCTGTGAGAAGATTAAAAAATTTAAAATCTGGCCTACATCCTGGCCCATTGATGTCTGGTATTTTAGTTCAATGCTCTATCAGGAAGGCGGTGAGTTATTCAATCAAGAACTAAAAAAACCGATGTTCCACTCTCAAGCAGGGGTGAAGGTCCTGGGTTATATGGTTGATTTGGTGAAGGACAGTTTGCTCTATTTAAACCCGGGTTTCCAGCGCCAGGATGAATTTTTGAGCGGAAATGTTGCGATCATTCCAGCATCGGTCGTTTCCTGGGCATTCTTAAAAGGAAGGCATAAATTCAAAATGGGTGTTGCACCATTTCCCCAGGGGACAAATAAGGGGGTGGTTATCGCCGGGACGAATATCGGAATGTTTAAAAAGGCAAACCCTGCCCAGAAAAACCTTGCCTGGAAATTCATAAAATGGTTCTTGGAACCAAGACAACAGATAGAATGGACAAAGGCAAGTTATTATCTACCCACGAGAAGGAGTGTATTAAGATTATCTGAATTCCAGATTTTCCTCTCGGAAAATCCCAATTATGATAAGATAATCGCCCAGCTTGAATTTGCCCGCACCGAACCAAAGACCAAAGAATGGTTTACGGGCAGGATTTATCTTAATGAAGCCCTTGAAGAGGCATTGCGTCTTGAGCGCACACCAGAAAAGGCACTTGAAAATGCAGCAAAGAGATTTTTGGTTGACCTGGAGTGATTATGGAATTTAGACCAGCAAAACTTGATAAATTTTTATTGCTTATCTCCATAATAACAACCGCATCTTTAATTTTTTTCTCAATTATCTTTATTACAAAACCTATTCCCTATACCTGGATTTTTGTAATATTATTGATCTCCATACCCGCCTTCGGTTTTCTTTTGAGTCCAAAAACATACTACATTCAGGGAGGGAATTTCATTATTGAAAAAGTAATAGGAAGAAAAATTTCCATTCCTCTCAATGAGATTGAGGAAATCATTGTGGTTGAAGACTTCAAAAGATTAAAACCAATAAGGTCAATGGGTAATGGTGGTCTTTTTGGGTATTATGGCATATTTACCACGAGGGAATACGGGAATATCAATTGCCAGTTGACGAGTTTAAAAAATGTCCTGCTCATCAAAGCAAAAAGTGGATATTTTGCAA
>Ga0207433_10008864_pt1 | contig 16210 bp, 12 predicted proteins | sample YelNatPaOPGAMG01_FD_187559 | JGI IMG/M metagenome (GOLD analysis project Ga0207433, IMG submission 187559) | Hot spring thermophilic microbial communities from Obsidian Pool, Yellowstone National Park, USA - OP-RAMG-01 (SPAdes) (version 3) | ecosystem: Environmental > Aquatic > Thermal springs... | reverse complement strand
AGCAGACCATCGCCTACATGCGCGCCACCGGCCGCACGGAGGCACAATGCGCGGTGGTTGAAAACTATTTCAAGGCGCAACGAATGTTCGGCATCCCGCGCCGGGGCGAGGTGGATTACAGTGTCGAGCTGGACCTCGACTTGTCCGCTGTCCAACCCAGTGTTGCCGGCCCGAAACGGCCCCAGGACCGGCTCACTCTCGCGGAATTGAAGCAGAAATCCGCCGAGTTTTTCCCGCCCCCTGCCGGCCCCGGAGTGACTCATGGCGCGGTGGTCATCGCGGCCATCACGAGTTGCACGAACACGTCGAATCCGAGCGTGATGCTCGCCGCCGGATTGCTGGCGAAAAAGGCCGTGGAGCGCGGCTTGAAAGTTCCCGCGCACGTGAAGACCTCGCTCGCGCCCGGCTCGCGCGTCGTGAGCGATTACCTGGCCAAGAGCGGATTGCAGCGGTACCTGGATGCGTTGGGTTTCCAAGTGGTCGGCTACGGGTGCACGACCTGCATCGGCAACAGCGGTCCCCTGCCCCCGCCGGTCGAGGCGGCAATCCTCCAGAACAATCTCGTTGTGGCCAGCGTGTTGTCCGGCAACCGCAATTTCGAGGCGCGCGTGCACCAGCACGTCAAAGCCAACTTCCTGATGTCGCCGCCGTTGGTCGTGGCGTTCGCGCTGGCCGGGCGGGCGGATCTTGATCTGACGACCGAGCCAATCCAGAACGGCGTCTTCCTCAAAGACATCTGGCCAACGCTGGCCGAGGTTCAGGACCTGATGCAGTCCGCGCTGAAACCGGAAGTCTTTCGGGCGCTCTACAAAGATTTCGCCGCGCAAAACCCGGCCTGGAACGAAATCCCGTCGTCGGCCGGCGTGGTTTACCGGTGGGACAAGAAGAGCACGTACATTCAAGAGCCGCCGTTTTTTGCCGACTTCGACATGAAGCCCGGCACGATCACCGAAATCAAGGGCGCCAGGGCGCTCGGGATTTTCGGCGATTCCATCACCACCGACCACATTTCACCCGCCGGCAGCATTCCGAAAGATTCGCCTGCCGGCGAGTTTCTCATCGCCCACGGCGTTCCACCGGCGGAGTTCAACAGTTACGGCGCGCGTCGCGGCAACGACCGGGTCATGACCCGCGGCACGTTCGCCAACGTCCGCATCAAAAACCTGATGGTGCCGGGCACGGAGGGGGGCGTGACCCGACTCGATGGCCGCGTCGTCCCGATTTACGATGCGGCGATGGAGTATCAGAAACGCGGCGTCCCGCTGCTGATCTTTGCCGGCCACGAATACGGCACGGGCAGTTCGCGGGACTGGGCGGCGAAAGGCACGCGCCTGCTCGGAGTCAAAGCCGTGCTCGCGTTGAGTTTCGAGCGGATTCACCGGTCGAACCTGGTCGGCATGGGCGTGCTCCCGTGCCAATTAAAAGAAGCCCTCCCGCTGGATGGCACCGAGACCTTTGATCTGCTCGGCCTCACCGAGAATCTGAAGCCCCGGCAGGAACTGACGCTGGTGATCAACGGCCAGCAACGCGTGCCGGTAACCTGCCGGATTGATACGCCGATTGAGGTCGAGTACTACCGGCACGGCGGGATTTTGCCGTTTGTGCTCCGGCAATTACTGGCCTGATCGCCGCAAAACCACGGTGTGCATCTTGGCACTACCACCATCACCCGGTCTGTCACCCTGAGCGAAGCGAAGGGGCTCTGTCGTTTTCGTCAGGTCTTTTCGAAGAAAGACAGAGATTCTTCGCTTCGCTCAGAATGACAACGACTTATTGAACGGTGGTAGTGCCCAGATGTACCCAAAACCACGGCAGAAATGATTTTCGACTTGAAATCGGACTAAAGTGGTCTTATTTAAGTCCCAGTTATGAATGACACCTTTGAAATCCACGATTTACACGTCAGCGTTGAGGACAAGCCGATTCTGAAAGGGGTCAACCTGACCATCCGCAAGGGCGAAGTGCACGCGTTGATGGGGCCGAACGGCTCCGGCAAGAGCACGCTGGCCAACTCGATCATGGGCCATCCGAAGTACACCGTGACTGCCGGCCAGATTCTCTTGAAGGGCGAAAACATTCTCGCACTCGGCACCGATGAGCGCGCCCGCAAAGGGTTGTTCCTCGCGTTCCAGTACCCGTGCGAGGTGCCGGGCGTGCGGACGGCGAATTTCCTCCGGCTGGCCTGCAACGCCCGCGCGGGCCGGGACCTCGACGTGATGGAGTTCTACGACAAGCTCGAAGCCAAGATGAAGGTGCTCGACATGGACGAGAAGTACCTGAAGCGGTACCTCAACGAAGGATTCTCCGGCGGCGAAAAGAAACGCAACGAAATCCTCCAAATGATGATGCTCGAACCGGAGTTTGCCGTGATGGACGAAACGGATTCGGGGCTGGACATTGACGCGTTGAAAGTGGTCTCGCACGGCGTCAACCAGCTGCGCGGCCCCGGCCTCGGCATTTTGATCATCACCCACTACGAGCGGATCCTGCGGTACATCAACCCCGATTTCATTCACATTCTCGTGGACGGCAAGATCATCAAGTCCGGCGGCCCCGAGCTGGCCGGTCACCTGGAGGAACACGGCTACGACTGGATCGTGAAGGATCAGGTGCCGGCATGAACCCGTTGCCCCAGGAACTGCTGCGCGGGACCTACAAGGAAGGGTTCCACGACGACATCAAGCCGATCCATCAGGTGCCGAAAGGCGCGTCGCACGAGGTCATTGATTACATGTGCGACGTGAAAGACGAGCCGGACTGGATGCGCGAGTTCCGGCATCGGAGTCTTGACTTGTTTCGGAAACAGCAGTTGCCGGACTGGTTGCCGGGGTTGCGGGACATTGACTACGACGCGATCACCTACTACGCCAGCCCGGTCGAGAAATCCGCCCGGAAATGGGAGGACGTGCCGGAAGAAATCCGCCGCACCTACGACAAGCTCGGCATCGCCAAGGAAGAACAGAAACTCCTCGGCGGTCTCGGCGCGCAGATTGACTCCGAGATGGCCTACCACAACATCCAGGAAACCCTCGCCAAAAAAGGCGTGGTGTTCCTGAGCTGCGACGACGGGATGAAACAATACCCGGAAATCTTCCGGGCACACTTCGCCCAGGCGATCCCGCCCGAAGACAACAAGTTCGCCGCGCTGAACTCCGCGTTCTGGAGCGGCGGCTCGTTTGTCTACATCCCCAAAGGCGTCAAGTGCGACGTGCCGCTCTCGGTCTATTTCCGCATCAACGCCGAGCAATTCGGCCAGTTCGAGCGGACGTTGATCGTGGTGGACGACGACGCCTTCTGCCACTATGTCGAAGGCTGCTCGGCGCCGATTTACACGACCCATTCGCTGCACGCGGCGGTGGTCGAGATTTTCGTGAAAGACCGGGCCCGCTGCCGGTACACGACAATCCAAAACTGGTCCACCGACGTGTACAACCTCGTCACCAAACGCTCGTTCCTCTACAAAAACGCCGTCATGGAATGGGTGGACGGCAACCTCGGCTCGAAACGCACCGTCAAATATCCGTCCTGCTACATGATGGGCGAAGGCGCGCACGGCGAAGTGCTCTCGCTCGCCTCGGCCGACAAAGGCATGTGGCAGGATGCCGGCGCCAAGATGGTGTTTTTCGCGCCGAACTGCACGGGACGAATCAATTCCAAATCGCTCTCCGGCCACGGCGGCCGCAGCAGTTACCGGGGATTGGTCCAGGTGCGCGACGGAGCCAAGAACTGCCGGGTGCAGGTCAATTGCGACGCGCTGATCCTCGACGAGAAAAGCCGGTCGGACACCTACCCCACGATGGAAGTGGACGGCGACCTCGCAACGGTCGAGCACGAGGCCAGCGTTTCCAACGTCTCGGAGGAACAACTGTTTTACCTGATGAGCCGCGGCATCAAAAAAGAGGACGCCGTCAGCATGATCGTCAACGGCTTCATCGAGCCGATTGTCAAGGAGTTGCCGATGGAGTTCGCCGTCGAGATCAACCGGCTCATCAACCTGCAAATGGAAGGTTCGGTCGGATGAATCGCCAACTCGCCTGGCAGACGTACGAGAAGCTACCGGCCCCGCAACGACGGGATGTCGAATGGCAGCGGTTCGATCTCCGCGCGTTGAACCTGACCGGCATCGCGAAACGCCCGCAATCGGTCCGCGTCACCCTCACCGGCGCGCCCGGCGTCACGCTCAGGCCGCTGGACGAGGATCCGCATCTTGGCCAATCCGTGCCGGCCGATGAACCGCACAAATTCGCCGCGCTCAACGCCGCGCTCTGGCAACACGGCGCGTTGCTCCACGTTCCCGCCGGCCACAAAACCGACCGGCCCGTCGCAATCACCTACGAAGTCACCGGCGAAAACGTCACCGCGTTCCCGCGCACGTTGGTCGTCGTCGAGCCGGGCGCGGAGGCGACGCTCGTGCAACGATTCACCGGCCAGGCCACCGGCCTTCATGCCGCAGTGACCGAAGTCTTCGTGAAAGAAGGCGGCCGGCTGCATTACATCAGCCAGCAGAACTTCGAAAACGGCATCCTCGATTTCACCCTCAAACGCGCCCACGTCGCGCGGGATGCCGAAATTGATTGGGTGGTCGGCATGTTCGGCGGAGCACTGACCCGATACGATGTCGAATGCGTGATGGACGGCGAAGGCGGCACGAGTTTCATGTACGGGATCGGCGCGGCGGACCACCGGCAGCAGTTCGGCCAGTTCACCCGGCAACACCATCGCACCGGCCACACGACGAGCGATCTGCTGTTCAAGAACGTCCTGCGCGACGCTGCCCGGACCAACTACGCCGGCCTGATTAAGGTCGAGAAGAACGCCAACGGCACCAACGCCTATCAATCCAACCGCAACCTGGTCCTCAGCGACAAGGTCAAGTGCGACACCCGGCCGATTCTGGAGATTGAATCGAACCAACTTCGTTGCACCCACGGCGCGACAGTCGGCCGGCCGGACGCCGAGCAACTCTATTACCTCCAGACCCGTGGACTCTCGAAAGAGCAGGCGACGAACGTGTTGATCGAGGCGTTCCTCGAACCCGTGCTGGCCCGCATCCGCGTGCCGGCGGTGTACGAAGAGTTTCAGCAATTGGTCCGGCAGAAAACCATTCGGTAATCAACTATGATTGAACTGCTTTTCCAGCCTGTCACCCTCAGCGCCAGCGAAGAGTCTCAGCCGTTAGGCGGTTCCCGAGCGTCAGAGATTCTTCGCTTCGCTCAGAATGACAGCAAGACCCTGCAGCAATGATCAAATTGCTCGATGACGTGGAATTGGAAGAAATCCGGGACGACTTCCCGGTGCTGAACCAACACGTCCACGGCCAGCATCTCGTCTATCTCGACAATGCCGCCACCTCGCAGAAACCGCGGCAGGTCATTGACGCGGTGACCGACTACTACCGGCGCTACAACGCCAACGTCCACCGCGGCATCCACGCCCTCGCCGAACGGGCCACCCGCGAATATGAACTCGCCCGGCAAAAAGTGGCGCGATTCATCAACGCCGAGTCACCGGAACAAATCATTTTCACGCGCGGCACCACCGAGGGCATCAACCTCGTCGCCCAGTCGTGGGGCCGGGCGAACTTGAAACCCGGTGACGAAATTCTCCTGACGTGGATGGAACACCACAGCAACCTCGTCCCCTGGTATCAAGTCGCCGCCGCCACCGGGGCGGTCATCAAACGGATGGAGTTGAATCCTGACGGCACCCTTGCGGTACCGGCCGCGATGAGCCCGCGCACGAAACTCGTGGCGGTCACGCACGCCTCCAACGTGCTCGGCACCATCAATCCCGTCCGGCAACTGGCCGATGCCGCGCACAAGGCCGGCGCGTTGATTCTGGTGGACGGCGCCCAGAGCGTGCCGCACCTGGCGGTGGACGTGCAGGCACTCGACTGCGATTTCTTTGCGTTCAGCGGCCACAAGATGCTCGGCCCGACCGGCAGCGGCGCGCTCTACGGCAAACGGCACCTTTTGGAAACGATGCCGCCGTTCCTCACCGGCGGCGAAATGATCCGGGAAGTCACCGCCACCGGGTTCACCTGCAACGATCTGCCCTACAAGTTCGAGGCCGGCACGCCGGCGATTGCCGAAGCCATCGGCCTCGGTGCCGCGGTGGATTACCTGCACCGAATCGGCATGGAGAAAATCCGCCGGCACGAGATCGAGATCACCCAGTACGCCCTTGACCGGCTCCGCGAGTTTGTGGAGGTCGTCATTTACGGGCCGCTGGATGCCGAGCAACGCAGCGGGCTGGTGGCGTTCACGTTCGGCGACATTCATCCGCACGACCTGGCGACGTTTTTTGATCAACACGGCATTGCCATCCGGGCCGGTCACCATTGTGCGATGCCGTTGCACAAGAAACTCGGCTTGGCCGCAACCGCCCGCGCCAGTTTCTACCTCTACAACACCCGCGACGAGATTGACGCCTTCATCGCCGCGCTGGCCGCCGCCAAAAAGTTCTTCGGCGCCTGCCCCACCGGCCGCGCGCTCGGCTTCTGACCTCAACCCGCCTGCAAGAGTTTGACCGCCTTCGTGGCGTCGGCCTCGGAATCGAACGCCAGATGCATCACGAACCGGGTGCCGATGGACGCCGCCGAGGCGCCGCGGAGATTGATGCCGGCCGCCGCGAGTTTCTGCGTCAATTTCGCGCAGATGCCGGGTTGGTTCTGGCCTTCGACGCAGACCGAGTGCAGACTGTTGCTGACGCTGAAGCCGAGTTGCGTGGCCGCCCGGACTTCCTTGTCGCCGCGGAGCGGCGTGACGAACATCACGCCCACGCCGGGTTTGTCCGGCAGACGGCGGGCGATCAGGAATTCCAGGTCCGCGCCGGCTTCGGCGAGCGCGGTCAACTTGTGCGCCAACGCACCGGGCTGGTCCTCAATACTGGCCGCCCACACCTCTTCGCGTTCCACCAAGAGATCCTCCATGACCCACTCCTCCTTTCTCTATGGGCAGTGTAACACACCGGCTCGCCGCAGAGCAAATTTCCTCCCCGTTGTTCGCCGCTTGTGCTACCTTCTGGCCATCATGCTCGAAGAGCTTTATCAGGAAATCATCCTCGACCATTACCGGCGGCCGCGCAACAAGGGCAAAATCGTGCCGGCGGACATTGCCGTCAAGGAGTTCAACCCGCTCTGCGGCGACGAGATCGAAGTGACCGCCCGGCTGGCCGACGGCAAGATTGCCGAGATCAAGTTTGACGGGCACGGTTGCTCCATCAGCCAGGCGTCGGCGTCAATCATGACGCAGCAATTGACCGGCAAGACGGTGGCCGAAGCGCGGGCATTGATCGAGAGATTTCAGGGCATGATGCGGGGCGAGGTGCCGTTTGGCGGACGCGAGATGGGGGACTTGAAGGCGCTCGAAGGCGTGTTGAAGTTTCCGGTGCGGGTCAAATGTGCTACGTTGGCGTGGCACATCGCCCAACAAGGATTGAAGACGTTGCCTTGATTCGCAGACACATGGCGCAACGGACGGCCACTCGGATGTGGTTGCTGGTGCCGTTTCTGGTGTTGGCGGCAGGCGTCGCGGGATTCAACATCTCCCACCGGTTGCCGTGGAACCCGCCACCCACGCCCCCGACCGGGCGAACCATTCCCCACGTGAAACGCCGCGCCGTTGTCGCGCCCCAGCCGCCACCGGCTGCCCCGGAGTTTTCCCCGGCATTTCTGCAAATGGCCTTTGGCGACAAACCGCCCGTGCTGGAGCAGATCCGCAAGACGTTGGGACAACCGCCCACCCAACCGCCAGCCGCCGGGACCGTCGTCCCCACGCCCGCCGTCAGCCCGCCCCTCGCGCCGCCGCGGTACGCCACACACTTTACGGTCGAAGAGGCGCGCGCCTTGCTACCGGAGTTGCGACGGATTTTTGCGGAGGCCCAGGCCGCCCGCAGCCGGTTGGAAGACGCGGCGGAGACCTTGAGGAAACAGGCCGTTCAGATTCACGCCGACCCCGGCCCGGCCGCGTTGCTCCGCAACCTCGGCGCCCTCAAATGCTACGTGGAGCAACTCGAAAACCTGGGCGTCGTGGTCGAGAGTCTGGAGCCGGGCGTGGTGGGTTTCCCGCATTGGCGGAATGGGACCGAGGTCCTCCTCTCTTGGAGTGTGGACGATGAGGACATCGAGTACTGGCATCCGCTGGACGGGAGTTTCGCGAGCCGCGAGCGGCGTTAACCGGCGGCCTTGAGCGTCGGGGTGTGGGACGGCATCACGGCGGTCCCGAAACTGAAGGCGTAGACCGACAACCCCTTGCCGGCGACATAGAACCGCAATTCGTGCACCCCGTACGGTTGCCGGCCAATCACCTGATACAACCGGGCACTGTCCACCTTGAGATAACTGCGCCCGGCCTCGTCGTAGCGCACGTCCGCGCCGGCGATGTCCCGGCGCAACCACGCGCCATCTTGCTGGACAAACACCTGCAACCAGTACACCAGTTCCTGCCGCATCACCGCGTTGACCTCGGTCGCGCGGTACCGCACCGCCACGTAGTCCCGCATTTCCTCCGCGTCCCGGCTGTGGCGCAGATACTCGGACTGCTGGGTCCATTCGCCGACCGCGTACACCCCGTCCGCGGTGTCGCCGGCCGGCAACAGCTTGCCGCGCGCGTGGCCCAGAAACAGCTCCGGGGTGGCGGGATAACACACCGCGCCCGGCACATCGGTGGCGCGCACGGGCTTCATGGGCGGCGGAAACTTCCCGCGGTCACCGGCCTCGCGCAGCAGCCGCTGAATCGTTTGCTCGATCTCCGCGTACCCGCCCTCCCCCACCTGGTCGAGACGGATGCACCCCGTCCGGTCAATCAAGATCTTGCGCGGCCAATACCGGTTCTCATAAGCGCCGGCAATCCTCAAGTCGCTGTCCACCGCCACGGGGTACGTCAGCCCCAACCGACGCACCGCCAACTGCACGTTTTTCGGATCCATCGAAAACCCGTACTGCGGCGCGTGCACCCCGATGATCACCAGTCCCCGGCCGGCGTATCGCTGCTGCCATTCCTTCACGTAGGGAAACGTCCGCAGACAGTTCGCGCAACTGTACTCGAAGAAATCCAGCAGCACGACCCTGCCCCGCAACTCCGCCAGCCGCCGCGGCGGCGAGTTCAACCACGTCAACGCCCCCGCCAACTCCGGGGCCGGCCGCGCCGGCTCCGGGGAGTTCGTGCAGCCGGCCAGGAAAACCAAGGTCAGGACAAGTCGTCTCACGACTGACACCGCGGACAAAAATACGCGCTCCGCCCCGCCAACGTCACCCGTCGAATCGCGGTCCGGCACCGCCGGCAGGGTTTCCCCTGCCGGTCGTACACAAGAAATTCCTGCACCTCGAAAATCCGTGGTCCGTACGCAATCCCCTTCCGCAGCGCCGCGCGGATGTCGCGCCGCAACCGGCTCAATTCTCCCGCCGACAGCCGGTGCGCAGGCCGGCCGGGATGAATCCGCGCCCGCCACAACGACTCGTTCGCGTAGATGTTCCCCACCCCGGCCACCAACGACTGATCCAGCAACGCCGCCTTCACCGGCCGCGTCGTCCGCCGCAGCCGGTCGAGCGTGAATGCCCGGCGCAACGGTTCCGGGCCCAGCCCGGCCAGTTTCCGTTCGAGCGCCCCCTTCGGCAGCGCCTCCACGGTGCCAAACCGCCGGCCGTCCGTGAAATACGCTGCGCCCCGGGTCGTGTGCAGGGCCAACCGGTACTGTGGGGGCGGCGCAAACTCGAACCAGCCGGTCATCCGCAAATGCACGAGCAGATGCGAGCCGTCGCTCAAATCGAAGATGATGAACTTCGCCCGCCGGCGCACCTGCCGGATGCGCAAGCCGGTCAGCCGCGGCAGCCGGAGCTTCTGGCGATCGCGCACTTCGACGCGCTGGATTCGTCCGCCGCGCAACCGGCGCAACTGGTTCACTTGAATCTGGACTTCCGGTAATTCGGGCATGGTAATGCAAGTGCCCGGGGTGGGATTTGAACCCACACGGGGTTGTAACGCCCCTTCGGATTTTAAGTCCGATGCGTCTGCCGTTTCGCCACCCGGGCCACGGGCGCATGATACGGCGCGTCGCCGGACAACTCAAGCCGTCAACTTTGAGAAACGGAAAGGCCGTGCTCACGCACGGCCATTCGCGTTCCAGCGCTGTCGGCTACCGGACGGCTTTGATCTTCCAACTTGGATCCACCTGTTTCGGGTTCAGGTACGACCAACCGGTGTAGGTCACGCCGTCCATGTACCAGACGGCCAGATACCCGGTGCTGTGTTGCCAAATGATGTCCAGCTTGTTATCGCCGTTCACATCGGCCAGCCCGGCCACACTCCAACTCGTGTCGGCCATGCTGCGGGTCAGGTATTCCCCGCCGGTACGATCCTTGCCATTCATGTACCAAACCGCCATGGACCCGCTAGTGTGCCGCCAGAGCAGATCGGATTTCGCGTCGCCATTGAAGTCGCCAACGCCGACGATGGTCCAACTGGTGTCCATGGCATTGCTGTGGAGCAACCCGCCGCTGGTCATGGCCAGCCCGTTCATGTTCCAATAATACAACCAGCCGGTGCTGCCCTGCCAGATCAGGTCATCCTTGCCATCCCCGCTGAGATCGGCGGTGCCGGCCAGCCGGTAGGTCGTGGAGACATTCTTCGGCGACAGATACGCCCAATTCGTACAGCTATCCCCGTTCATAAACCACACGGCCAGATCGCCGTTGGTGTACCGCCAGAGAATATTCGGTTCACCGCCGCCATTCAGATAGGCAAAGTCGGCAATCGTCCAACCGCTGCCGGCCGTGCTGGGCGAGAGATAGGCCCAGTCGGTTCGATTCGTGCCGGTCATGGTCCACCGGGCTAACGACCCACCGGTGCTCTGCCAGACCATCGCCCACGACGGCGGACCGGTGATGTTGATGGTGAAGACACCGGACGTAACCGCGCTGTCGTTGTATCCGGTGAGAAACGCCTTGGCTTTGACCGTATAAATGCCGGACGTGGTCAGGTCTAATGGGAACGGTGGCGAACTAACCGTCGGATCGGTGCCGTTCGTGGTGTACCGGGTCAGCGCGCCCACCGTGGCACACTGCGCCGTCACCCTAACAGCCGCTGAGTAGACACCGCCGGTTGGGGACAATGTCGGCGTCGCAACGGTTGGGGTCGTGGGAACGGTGAAGGCACAGCAGGAGGGATTACTATCGCAGTAGGTCGTCCCGTTGCCTTTGGCTACGACCGTCCACGAATAAGTCTGCCCACTGGCCAAAAGGCCGGCCGGCACCGGATAGGACGTGGTGTTCGCCGCCAACTGCGAACTGGTATGAATGGGGCTACCGGAGCAAACGCCGCCACTGTAGATGCGCACCACATACCCGCTTTCGTTGGCCACGTCTGACCACTGCAACGTCGGCGTGGTGCTGCTCGCGTTGCCGCCGCAGGCCGGATAAGTTGGATCGGGTGTAGGCAGTGTGCTGCACAGTGGTGAGAAGTTCGCTGTCTGGCTTATCGGTCCATTCATCGTGACCGAGGCGGGATTGGCGCTACCGGAATACGAGCCGCTCCCTGTACCGGTCCAACTGCTGAATGAGTATCCTGCATTGGTTGTGGCGTTAATTCCCACAACTGCACCGCTATTGTACCAGCCACTCGACGGTGACACTGTACCTCCTGCGCCAGCGTTCATCGTCAGGTAATACTGCGTTGTGAAGTTCGCCGTGTAGGTGGTGCTGACGGTTGGCGCCACCGTGTGGGAGATCGCTCCGCCATCGCTCCAGTTGGCAAACACATACTGCGTTCCCGTGCCGCCGCTCTGCGGCGAGGAGGTGCCGATTGTATGCATTGAACCGGCATCCCACGTGAACACCTGCGGCGAGGTGTATGTCGTGCCATCTACGGTGAAACTCCTGCCAGATTGAGACGTCTGCACAGTCACGCTGACTGTCGGCTGATCGTCATCCAAGATGGTGACCGTGGCCGAGGATGGGGAACCGAGGGTTGCGCCGGTAGCCCCGCTCAACGCCACGGTGAACGCTTCACTGGATTCGGGGGTGCCGTCGTTGCTGATCGGCACACTAAACGTCTTGGAAGCCGTGTCGCCATCACTCCAATACAGCGTGCCGGATGTTGTCGTGTAATCAGAACCCGCCAGGGCACTGCCATTGGCCGTGGCGTAGTTCACGCTGGCCGCCCCATAGCTGCCGCCCGTCCGGGTCACTGTAATCGTGCGCGAACCGTCGTTCTCCGCGACCGAATAGCTGCTTGCGCTGAATTGCATCGTGCCGCGTGGCGGCTCATTTTCGGTCGTGAATGACCATGTGTCACCGGTGGTTGTCCCGGCGCTGTTCTTGGGGTTAATACTCCACGTATAGGGCTGTCCGTAAGTAAGTGTACCGGGGTTGTAGTTGGTGCCCGTTTGGTTCCCCTTTAACTCGCCGTTGAAATACACATCGTAACTGGTCGCGCCGCCGCCGTTTTGCCAACTCAATTGCTGGTTGATGGATCGCCCGGTCGAGCCGTCGGGTGGCGTCGGATTCGTCGCCTTCTGTGGCGGGAAGGTGATGGTGTATGGGCCATCTTGCTTCTCGTTGCCGCCGTGGTCTTTGGCTTTGACGTACAAACTCCCTTGCGATGTCAGCGTCACGTCCACATACCACGAATCGGAGTCGGGATGTCGCAGCGGATTGACCCGATCCACCCACGTGGAACTTCCGGGCGGCAGGTAGCTGATTCGCCAGATACCGGATTCATCCGTCGCCCGCAGGCGAACGGTCGCTGAACTGGGCGTCACGCTCTGTACCGTCACCTGAATCGCCGGCAGCGTCACCACCGCGCTCTTCGTCATCTTCGTGTCGGGCCATGGCGGACCAGAGTACCCCGGCCCTGTGGTCGAACTGGTAGTTGCACCGCGTTGCGCCCATGGTGACAGCTCGTATTCTGGATTGACTGTCAGATCCAATCCATTGTGCCGCTCCGGATAGTCCGCAATATTCCACTGCGCATCGGGGTACAGCGCATTACGCCAAACACGGATCCCCACGGCTTCGTACGCATATTCGACCAATCCGTCGCACCTGATCGCGTAGATACCGGAGACTTGAATGGGTGTCGTGGCCCCGGATCGGGTTTCCAAGGCACTGCTGGGGAAGCCAATCAGATTGCTTGGGTAGCTGATATTGGCATCCGCGACTTCCTTCGCCTTGCTGACAATGTTCCTCCGATCGGAGAATGGCATTGTTGAGGAATACGTCGAGGGAATATACGCTCCATAGTAGTTAACGGTGTTTCCGTTGTAGTTCTTGAAGTTCGTTTCAAAATTCCCGGTGCCGGTTGAATCGCCGCTACCACCGAAAGACTCGAATGTCTCGGCGACACCACTTAAGCTGATGCCCGCGTACACCCCCGCATGGTTGTAGTTGTAGAGTGATCCGCCCCAACCGCCGAGAGCCCGGTAAACCGCATCTCCATACTCCTGCCCGTCTGTCCTGCCACGCTCACTGCCAGCACCCGCATTGCCACCGGTGGTGAATGACCACAGATCACCGGTCGTGGCCGTTCCGCTGGAGTTCTTGGCATCCACACGCCAATAGTATGTAGTGCCAGTCTGTAATCTGCCGGGGTTGTAGGGTGAAGTCTGCGTGCCTTTGGAAGTCAGGCTTGATGGATTCGTGCCGAAGAACAGTTCGTAACTGGCCGTCGTGCCCCCGCCGCTTTGCCAAGATAGCGTTAATTCAATCGGTTGATTGGTCGCGCCGTTGCTGGGTGAAGGATTGACTGGTTTCGGTGCGGCTGGTTCGGCCTGTGTCCTGAAACTCCATGATCCCGATGAAGGCCCACGACTCGTGCCTCCTTTGTGGTCGTCCGCAATAACGTACCAATAATACAGTGAATCATAATCGAGAGTCCCCGGGTTCGCTGAACTGCCAGTCGAATCGTTCTTGATAATATTGTCTGGCGTCGAGTCGTCCTTCTTGAAGTACACGGTGTAATAAATCGTATCGCCGTTCGGATCGCTGCACGTCCACGAGAGCGTCGGAGTGCGAGAAATACCTGTCGCCCCATTACTGGGACTTGGGCTCGACGGCGCGTTCGGCGGGCTGTTGGGCACTGGCACGTAGCATCCGTTTGAGCTTTCGCGGTAGGATCCGGAGCTACTGGAGTTCACTCCACGGACTCGATACCAGTACGTGTGCCCACCGGCACGCGCAGATGGCGTAGTCCAAGGACTGCCGCTATTGGGAACTGTTGACCAACTTCCAGAGTCCACCTTCTCTTGCAACTCATAGCTGTCCGCGCCTGCGGAACTGCCCCACGACACGGAATACACGCCGTCGGAATCTGAAGAGGGCACAGTGATGGAGGATGGCGTGGCCGGCACTGCGTTGCGGTTCTGGCGTGTACTCTCTGCGCCATCGTCGTCATATGGCGAATGGATATACACTTGGGCAAAGATCTCCAGTCTGTCGTCCCAGTCGTCAACGCCTGCACCTGCGAGATCCAGGCCGTAAAATGTCTTCGAAAATGTCCATGTCCCAGAGTTGTTCGAACCGTTGGAGGGTGCAGAAAAAAACTGTGAGCCATATGGGTCATCGGTCGGACCGGTTGGGGCATCGTAGACGTCATCGTCCTCATACAGGCCGAGCGTCGCGCCACCATCGGGCCTGTCGTAGTAGCTGTCCCAAGTGTAGGTAACTGTCACCGTGACATCATACGTGCTGCCGTATGTTGCGGACGACGGAAGCCCGCTGAACGAGAAATTGTAGCTGGGCGCTCCAAAAACCGATACAGCAGCGAGGGAAACGAGGAATATGCTTACAATCGTAATCATCCGTACGATTTTGTGGCCGAGAATACTTTGTGTAGTTGTCATGGTGTTTACCTTTCTTGTCGAAATCATCTTGTTCCATCCGCAACTGGCGTCAGCACTTGGGCATTGAGCCGTTGGTTGATATACTCGGTTTCCCTCTGAAATTCTGGTTGTTGCTGGATGCTGGGCAGCACGGCGGCAAGCTGGGTCTTTTCCTGTTCAAACGGCAGATGAGCAGCGTGATCGAACAGCCGTTGCAGGGCCGCTTGGCGGACCGCGACCGCGTTCGACTGATCCTGCACGAGGTTCTGCAGGAGCGGGAGGTATTCCTTTTGCTGTTCCTCGCGCCAGAGCGACCGGGTCGCGGCAATGGCATCGGTGATCTGCGGATCGGACGGGCGCGACAAGACGGCAATGACGTTGCTGCTCATCCCGTTGATGGCGTTGTCCACGGACAGGTTGTCGCCCAACCGGAGCCGGTTGGCGACCAGTGTCGGCAACGCCTCCGGTGCACCGACCGTGCCCAAGGCGTAAGCGGCGGTGCCGAACACGTCTTTGTTGTCGGTCGTGGAGAGCAACTGCGACAGGGGGGCGACCGCCTTCGTGCCGGTCAGTTTTGGCAAGGCGATGGCCGCGCTGCGCAGGACGTTGGGTTGCACATCCGCACCCGGCGACCTCACCAATTGTTCCAGCCACGGCGCGGCCTCCATCACGCGCAGATCACCCAACGCTGCCACCGCCACGCGTTGGATGATTGGATCCGTCGCCTTGTTCTGGGCCAAGTCCAAAAGGAACCGGGCTTCCTGCGCCACTTCCTCCTCGGTCATCACCCCGCGCAACCGGGCCAGCACGCCGACATCGCCCATCGCCCAGATCGTGTCCGCCGTGAACTTCGGGTCGTCACTTTTCTCCTGCGCGACCGACCGCAGTGTGCGCCAGAAGCCTCGCACCTGTTCATCGGACATCTCACTCCGTCGGGCAAACAGCGCGTGTAGCGATTTCAGCCGTTCCTTGTTCTGCAGATTCCTATTCGCCAATGCCGCCACTCCTTGATCGAAATTGGCCAAGCCGGCGGGCGCAGCCGCGGGCGCGTTGGTTGATGCAAGGGCGGTTGCCGGTTGATTGCCGGCCACGGGTGTCTGGAGCGTCGGCGTGCTGCCAGCCGATTGCGTGCTTGCCTTTGTGGCGGGATTCTCAGTCGCCAACACCGGCTCAACGCGCCCGGTCTTCTTGCGTGTCGCCAGGCCGATGACGACCACGCCCGCCGCGAGCACGATCAGGACGATAAGAAGTTTCTTCATGGCCTAACCGCAATGCCCGTAATGTTAGGTGGTGCTGATGGGCAGAATTTCATAGCCGATCTCTCCGTGTAGCGATTCGTTCTTGGTCAGTCGCGGCCAAGAACTCACCGGCTGGCGCACCGCCCGCGGACAACTCC
>Ga0207433_10008862_pt1 | contig 16215 bp, 8 predicted proteins | sample YelNatPaOPGAMG01_FD_187559 | JGI IMG/M metagenome (GOLD analysis project Ga0207433, IMG submission 187559) | Hot spring thermophilic microbial communities from Obsidian Pool, Yellowstone National Park, USA - OP-RAMG-01 (SPAdes) (version 3) | ecosystem: Environmental > Aquatic > Thermal springs >... | reverse complement strand
CGGCGTACAAGGGTGGGAACATACTCGTAGCTGCGAGCGGGGGCGTCGACTCGACGACAGCCGCGTACATCGTCAAGCTAGCGGTTGGATCCGAGCCCATCCACCTGGTCGTGATCGACACGGGTCTCCTCAGGGAGGAGGAGGCCGAGAGGGCCGTCAGCACGCTGAGATCCCTCGGCTTCAAGCACGTCCACCTAGTCGATGCATCGAGGGAGTTCCTCGGCGCGCTCAAGGGCGTGGTGGACCCGGAGGAGAAGCGCAGAGTGATCGCTCGCGTGTATTTCGAGGTTCTCGAGCGGAAGGCGAAAGAGCTGAGTGCGGTTTACGGCGAGTTCAGGTACCTCGTCCAGGGGACGATATACCCGGACAGGATCGAGAGCGGGAGGGCCGGCAGGGGCTCGGATAGAATCAAGAGCCACCACAACGTGACGCTCCCCGAGAGGCTGGGCCTCGAGCTGATCGAGCCGCTCGCCGACTTCTACAAGGACGAGGTGCGGAGGGTCGCGAAGGCCCTCGGCCTCCCTGAGGAGCTCGTCTACCAGCACCCCTTCCCCGGCCCCGGGCTGGCGGTCAGGGTCGTCGGCGAGGTGACGGAGGAGAAGCTGAGGATCGTGAGGAGGGCCACCAGCATCGTCGAGGAGGAGCTGCGCAAAGCCGGGCTCTACCGGAGCCTCTGGCAGGCGTTCCCCGTCCTCCTTCCCGTGAAGACCACAGGGGTCAAGGGCGACGCGAGGTCGTACGAGTACGCGATCGCCCTGCGCGCTGTCGTCAGCGAGGACGCTATGACAGCCGAGTTCGCGAAGCTCCCCTGGGAGCTCCTCGAGAGGATCGCCTCGAGGATCGCCAACGAAGTGGAGGGCGTCAACAGGGTCCTCTACGACGTGACGAACAAGCCGCCAGCGACTATCGAGTACGAGTAGCCGCCCTGCTCGAAAACGCAGCGATATATACAGCCCTTCCTTTGCGAGAGACGATGATCCCCGAGGACTACTTTGAGGACCCGACAGTCGGCGCTTACGTGGTTCTGCCCCGCGAGGTAACCGACGAAGAGAAGGCGAAGAAGGAGATCGATAAGATCCTGCTAGCGGTGAAGAACGCCGACGCTAACTGCGTGTGGGTGATAGTCTCGGATTTCGACTCTCAGGGGCGAATCTTCTTGCACCTCTTGGATAGGGCTGGCAGCTTGGGTCTAAAGGTCGTGCCTGTTCTGCAACCTTACGTGTCGATAGTGGAGCACCCGGAAGTCAAAGTTGTGAACTTCGACGGCACGACGGCTGACGATCCCAGGTACCTGAACATCGGCTGCTTCAACCACCCGCTCCTGCGTCAAACAGCCAGGAAGCTGGCGGAGGATTTCGTGAAAAACTACGGGAGCCACCCGTCGCTGTACAGGATAGGCGGCTTGCCCCTCGTGAGCTTCGTCCACGAGGCGTACTACAGGAACGATGTGCCTGAGTTCGGAGGAGGCCCGCTCAAACCCTGCTGCTACTGCGAGCACTGCGTGAGACGGTTCAGGGAGGCGATGAAGAGGAAGTACGGAAGCATCGAAGCGTTCAACGCGAGGCACGGGACTTCGTTCAAGGACTGGAACTCACTCGAACCGCCGAGGGATCCGAGCAACCCCTCCCTCTGGAAGGAGTGGTTCGACTTCCACGCGGAGATAATCCCCGACTACCTCAAGGAGGTGATAGAATACGCGAAAAGCCTGCAGCCCCTGCTCTCCACCCACGAGCTCAACGACTTCTACCCGTGCACCTACCAGTGCGTGTACTCTGGGAACGACATCTGGAGGATGGCTAGGGTGATCGACGTCGGGCACGAGGATATGTACCCGCTCGAGTTCGACCACAGGTACGTGATCTACGTGTACGAGTACATCAAGGATCTCGTGAGGTCCGCGATGGGCTTCGACAAACTCTACACGGCTAACGGGCAGAGCTTCTACTCGTGGATGGGCTACAGGATCCCCCCTGCCAGCATGTTCGAGCAAATTTACTCCTGCCTCATCCACGGCTCCCTAGGCTTGGTCTGGTGGGTGGATTGGAACAGGCTTGAGCTGTGGGAGCAGACCCGCCAGCCCAACAGGGAGTACAGGGCGCTCGTGAAGGAGCTCAAAGACTACGAGCGCGCGGAGGCGGAAGTGGCGCTGCTCTACTCCTGGACGAGCATGGAGCTCAAGCTGAACGACCTGTACCCCATGGACAACCTGCTCTTCTACACCGCTCTGGCTAGGTGCAGCATCCCAGTGGATGTAATCTCAGAGCAGCAAGTAGAAGAGGGCGTGCTCGAGAAGCGGGGATACAAGGTCCTCTGCGCCATAGGTTGCCCGACCCTCCCGCCCAGCGTTGTCAGGGAGATCCGGCACTTCGTCGAGGAAGGGGGGACGCTGATCCAAGACTACGGCGGAGAGCCCGTTGGCGAGTACTCGCAGGTGTACCCCGAGCTTGTGCTAAATCCTGTAGAGAAGCACGACGTTTACAGGATCGAGAGCACGCACCCCAAGCTGAGTGCCTTGAACGGGAAGTTAGTGCCTGTGGGCATAGAATCCCTCTGTGAAACTCTCAATCAGGAGAAGGTTGACGAAACTGTCGCCTTGTTCGAAGATGGGACACCATCCATCGCAATCTCGAGGAGGGGGAAAGGATCGGTGATCAAAGCAGCCACTATGTTGGGGTGGGATTACACAAACTACCCTGGCTACTACGACTTCGCCGTGATGTTCCCATTCATCATAAAGAGGAACGAAAACCTGCGAGAGCTCGTACTCCGCATCCTGAGAATGGCCGGTGTACAGCCGCTCGCAGCATCCAGCAACCCCGCCGTAGAAGTGGGCATTTGGAGGAGGAAAGACGGTAAACGCCTGTTACTGCTCGCCGTCAACCACCTCAACGAGCCAGCTAAAACAACGGTAACGCTTGCTAAAAGAGGGGGCGCGATCCGCTCCCTGAGGGATTTCTTCAGCGGCGAAAGCCTCGATTACATCGAGAACCCAGATGGGACCATAAGCTTCTCTCTCAGCTTGGAAAACTTCAGAGGGAGGGCTTTCACAGTCGATTTAGAACAATAATTGTTAAAACATTATCTAAGTTTTTATCAATTCGTCTATCAGCTTGATGCACTTAACCATAGATCTACCGTTATGGTAAGCGCCCTTCCAGATGTGAGCCTTGCCCCCTGCAGGTTTCTCGTTTGGAAGCACTACTTCGAACCAATCGCCTCGATACCAGTCAACTTGATATTTCTCTATCCAATCTAACTGTTTCTCGAAGTCCCTCAAATACCGGTTTTCGCGGTAAAGGCTGTACATGTACAACATCGCGACCAGAGACTCCGCTTGAACCCACCAAACCTTCTCCAGCTTGTCTGCGGGTCCTCCAAGAGAGCCACTCTCGTAAACCCCACCTTTCTCCTCATCGAAACCAAACTTGCTGCAGTAGTCGTAAACCGCTCTAAAGTACTTCGAAAGAAGCCTCGGGGGTACCTCCAGCAGCTTGCAGGAATCCGCTACTAGCCACAAAGCCTCTAAGTTATGACCGTAAGAAACTCTATACCCGCCTCCTATCGGTACGGGCTTCCACGCTATATCGTGGAGATCTATACAGGCACCCGAGCTCCTTTCAACAACCGCGTCGACCATAACCAAAACAAGCTCCGCCAGTCGATGTGCTGCCCTCTCGTCTCTGCTGAGCTCCAAGTATGCCGCTAAAGCTTCCATCATGTGGAGGTGGGTGTTCATGGTCTTCGAGCCTGCTGGTCCAACAGGGCTAGGAGCATCCCTAAGCGGTCTCCAATCCCTGGTGAAAAACTCTAGGTAACCACCGTGTTCGCTGTCGTGGGCAATACGCTCTAAAAGCTCGAAAAGCTCGCGCGCCAGGTTTCCAGCCTCCTTGCTCCCTGTGGCAATAGCGTACTGGGAGATCCCGAAGAGCGCGAAAGCCTGACCATACAGGTGCTTGAAATCCTTTGTAACGCGGCCACTCGCGTCGATTTCCCAGAAAAAGCCTCCGTGCTCCTTATCCATCATCTTGCTACAAAAGAACTCGAAACCGTGTTCAGCCGCTTCTAAAGCTTCCTTTCCAGCCAACCCTTCCCGGTAAAGCATCGAAAAATACCAAAGCATCCTGGCTTGAGTCACCACCATCTTCGATCCTTTACCGAGCGATTGCCCATCTATCCCGTGGTTAAGGTTATAACCTCCGCTTTCGCGATCAACAACCCTGTACCAAAAGGGGATTATGTTGTGATAAAGTATATTCTCCAGCCTCTGTCTAGCGCGCAAAAGACGCTCGTTCACACCTTCGCTCACAGCTATCTGGAGAAAACAATTATAAAAACTTTTTGTTAGAAAAATAGCCAGCCGCTAGTACGGTAGCAACCATATTGACCTGCTTAAAAGCTGCACTAGCATCAGGAAAGCGGAAACTATGCCGTCGCCGAGCCAGAAGCCGATAGCTATGTAACCTTTGTTCTCGTTCCACCACTTCTCTCCGGCAAACCTCGCTACAAAGTTAGAAATTAAGGAGCCCGTAAAGTACGCGAGAGCCGTATGTATCGGCAGCAGCATACCGCTCATGACCGCTACCGGTATAGAGAAGTCGCGAAGAGCCAACTCTGATGCGAAGTAGACCAGTGTCGACAGCCCGAAGCCGGCCACCATCCACGTCGGCCTAAACAGGTACCCTGTCCATAACCACTGCTGCCATCTCCAGAAGTTCATCGCCTCTACAGGCCATCCGGCCAGTGTGTAGGGGTAAGCGTGGCCCGGTACTGGAAAGACGGCCCAGAAGAGCGAGGTAAAAACGAAGCTTCCAACAAGACCTAAAGCCGCAAGCAGAAAGTACATGGTCGTGTACTCCTTTACGCTCACTCCTATCATGCTCGCTTGGAGAAGCTGCTGGGCAATGCCAGCTCCTCCTGTGAAAAGCATCGCATCGGGCGGTATGAACCAGATGTTCAAGCCCCTGTAGCCGCTGAAGTATATTAGCGCCTCCCTCAGATAGGGTACCGAGACACCTGCTAGTATGCCTGCCGCGTGCGTTTGCAGCAGCGTGATCAGCAGCGAAATCCCGACAGTAAAGAGAAGAAGGACGTGGACCGGGAAGCCCGGAGCCAAGGCTTCAACAAATGATAGGGAGATCGCAACTATAGCTATGTAGGCGGCGAGCAGGTACTTAGCGTTGAGCCATCTGACCTCAGTCCCTCCCGAAAGCCCCTTTGTAATTCCTGAGAAAGCCCTCGCGACCATTTTGTACCTGAAAACTAATGGGAGCAGAGCAGCTGCTAAGCCCCAACCCAGCGTGAAGCTGTTCCAGAAGTAAACAGTTGACATGTTGAAGTTCCAGAGTATTCCTCTACCAGGCTGCCACTTCGCCTCTGCCGGCCATAGGTTGTTAACAGTTACATAGTAGTTACCGAAGACGAATATTGCGACGGAAGCAGCTAGCTGGAGCGCTGTGTACCTGAGAGGCAGAATAAAGCCTACTACGTAGCTCGAAAAATCGGTTGTGAACGCGAACGCCGCTCCCGGTAGGACGTTTTCGACAAGCGAAGTAAAGTCAACCATGAGCCGCGGAACGAGCGGAAACCTGAATATCGTTGAAAGCCCGCTCGTCATGAAACCGTATAAGGCACCTAGAAGAATCGCTAACGAGATAGTCCTAATCCTCACGGAATCTCTTTCTCCGAAAGCGATCATCATCCTAGCGTCCCACGAGGCGAAGGGGAACGCCAGCCTCTCCTCCCTTACGTAAATACTGTAAGAGAGCAGCCCTAGGATGTAGTTAGCGGATACGACGAGAGTAAAGGGCACGACTATCGTAGCCAGTACCGGTTGAAGCCAAGCGGCATCGAAGAACGTCCTGGCAATGGAGACCCTAATGAAATCCGCCCCTCGGGGAGCGAAGAAAGCAGGTATCTCCTCTCTAATACCGAACAGCTTAACGATCTCCGTGTTCGCAAAGTACATGTTGCGAAGGAGGTACGCGAAGTAATAACCAGTGTACATTAAACCAGCATTATCTATCATGCGTAAAGCGAAGATTTCGCCTTTCGTCAGGGGCGAGCCTGTTCTTCCGGTTAGCCAGGCTAGGATTAGTACGATAGCCCAAGAGTTCAAACCGGCGAGTCCCCATAGTCCGTTTACAAGCCAGTTGTAGATCAGGACGGGCTGCAGTATCGCTATCACGAAAAGGTACATGAGCAGGGTCCTCCACGTGAGCGCTTTCTCCCCCTTAGATACTTGCGTGCTCATTACAGCCACCCTCAGACAGCCGTAATTCTGCTTTTTGCTTTTTCAACGTACTTTACTCTCCCACTTGGGGGTAGCGCTCTCCACGCTAGAAACTGTTTGCGCAGCTCGCCTATGAAGGCTCTGGTTGTGGTAACCCATATGGATTCGGGACCCTGCTGCCTCCTGAAAACGACATCGAACGTATAGCTTCCTCCAGAAAGCGGACGCGCTATTATGGTTGCATCCTGGATTATTCCAGCGTCGAAAGGCGCCATATGCAGTCTGGCCGTCAATTTCAAGCTCTCACCTTCAACCGCTATTTGAGGCGAGGAGACTAGCATGAACACCCTTGACCTCTCCCTCTCAGAACTGACGGCTTCCATGTATTCGCTTATAAAGGCGAGAAGCCCAAGAGCTTCCTCTCTAGTCGCTGTGAATGGCATCCGCACCTCCCAACTATCGGCTCTTGGTCTCGTTTCGATAACCCACGTTCTGAGCAGCGATGGTGTGGCCATCTTCGACGCTCTGATAGCTGGGTAAAGGGTTGAAAGAACAACTGTGAGTATTATCACGGCAAGGATGATGAGCACTACACCGGAAGAAACGTTTGGTATTAAACCCGGTGGTAGCGCCTTGATGCTCCATAGGGTGTAAAGGGTAGCCGCTCCAACTACGTAGCCTAGGTAAGCTCCTAAGAATGCCAGTGTGGCGCCTTCCATGAGGAAGATTATTTCAACGTGGCTTGGCGCTGCACCAACCGTGGTTAAGGTGTATATCTCCCGGCGTCTCTCGTAGATCGCGCCCAGCATCATAGTGAGTATCGATAAAGCCGATAGAACCAACGGAACAGCAACGCTCTCGATCCCCCCTAAAGCGTAGATGTCCCTCTTGGTCACTACGCTGGCTAACCCTCCTTTAACCCCGTAGGGCACATCAAAAGGCGTTACAAGCGATGCGTCGTAAGCTTTTGCTCTTACGTAATCTTCTGGCACCGCGGCATCGGTGCTAACGCGTATGACGTTGGGTAGAGAGTTAAAGTACTCGAGCGCGAAACTGTAGGGGACTATTATCACTGTATCTAAGTCCAATGGCGAGTATACGGCGGCTAGTCCGGTGCTTATCGGATCCGGCGGTATTATCGGGGTTCCGTCTAAGTCTCTCGATAGCAGCGCTGTAGCGGAGGGCTTGTCGAGAAGCCCTACGACTGTTACGTTGATGCCGTAAATACTTATCACGCTCCCTAAATCAACGGGGTAGCCGAGTGCGCCGCTCAGCCGCTTGGCTAGGGTCGAGGTCATTATAACCGAGTGCACTGCTGTCGGTGTGAAGTACGTGCCGTTAAGCGCGCGCTCGAGCATTCTTGATTCCTCCGGCGTGATCGCCAGTATGCACCTTATCCCCGAGCTGTTAGGTCCCCACGCAAGGAATAAGCTCTGTCCCGCTGGGTAGATCCACGCTCTGGGTAGGGCTCTAAACTGCACCGTAACGTTGCTCATTAAAGCTGGGAAAACCTGCGTGTAAGTTTCGTAAAACGGCATGTACAACTGCACGAACGGGCGCCTAACAAGGATCCCCGTATAGGGCGCGGTACCCACGTTTCTACCATAGAAGATTAAAGTGATACCCACCGTCGTGAAAAGCACCAATGCTACAACCGTTGCGATTATGCTTACAAGCGTAAAAGTTGTTCTCAAAGCTCGCTTCTTAAGGTTCTCCAACCCCATAGATACTGCTGCGGGTAGCACAGTACCCCTTCTAACGTCAGCTGTGTGGAAACCGAGGATCGAAACACTTAGCTCGGAAACTGCCATATTGAACTCGTCGATAACTGAGTAGATCATAACCAAGAGCAGAAGCACGACGGACACTCCGCTTATGAGCATCCACACGTTGTTAGAGATGAAGTAGCCTGGGTGAACCAGAGCGATCGCCGCATTCGCCGCGATCAGAACAGCCAAGGCTGTAAGAACCTGCTTCTTTCCCGACGTTGTCCTGCTTAATAGCCTGCTAGCCAGCAGGGCGAAGGCGGCTGAAAGGAAGAAGAAGAAGACAGCCGTTTGGGAAACGTCGAAGAGCAGCGAGATCGTGGAGTCGTAAGCTCCTATCACGAAGTGCCAAGCCACCATGCAGTACTTCACGAAATCGCCTTTCGCACCTTTAGCCTTGGCCTCCAAAGCTAGAGCCGAATAATCCCTCAGCTTGTCAAGGTATGCGAGCATTCTGGGGCTAGTAGTCATCTTGCTTTCGAGGAACTCGCCTCTGCTCTTGGCCAGGTAGTACGTGTTTAAGACCGCATCCATCAGGCTGAGTTTTAGGGTATCGCCCCACTGCAGGATGTAGCCTCGCCCACCGGGGTCGATCTCGCTTGCATTGTTCAAAATCGCTACCACGCGACCCCCGCTCCTGATCAACACCTCGACGGGAACTCCCGGCTCCACGAAGACCATCACCTCGGGCCACGCAGTTAGCACGTCCCTCCAAACAAGGTAGCTGTGCGAGATGAAGTTCAACGGCTCAACCCCTAGGCTTTGAGGACCAGAGAGCAGCAGCGGATCAAAGAACCCTAAAATCGCTATCGAAGAGCAATTGAATATGGGGATGTACCTGTAGCCCCGCGCCACTTGAACCGTGAAAGCTCTCGCGTACGCGCCCGCCTCCATCAAATAGCCTAAACCACCTAGAAGGGGCGAAAGCAGAGGTGCTGCTATAGCTCCAGCCGCCCCGAAGAGCCCTCCCAGCCTAAATATCCCTGTACCGAAAGGCCCCGTATCGGTTGCGCTCAGGACCCTTCCCGTTTCAGAGTCAACAACGTAACCCTGCGCGTCAATACCGGTTAGAGGCATGACGCTTTTCAGCTCGACAGCGCCTTTCTCGTTAGGCTTCAGAACTAGCGTGAAACCGACTGGCGTGTTTATGGAAGCCGCTGTGACTGTAGTACCGCTAACAGGTGAAGTTGCAGCGAACAGCCCAACCGTGACCCCCGGTACAGTAATGCTCTGTGAGGAACCTACGGTGGCAGCTGGCTGGAACCCCACAGCCACTATCCCTGCAGCCCCGCTCATCACAGGGCTCACGGAGACGAAGATCAAGGCATCCTTGTGCGCGTAATCGTCGAACATGTTGGTCGTCGCGTTGTACTTGCCGAGCTGCAGGACGACATTTACTAGACCGTGGTCAACGGCGCCGATCCTTCTGGGGTAAAGGGAGTAGGGTATGCGCTCCATGTTGATCGAATTGTATATTAACGGCGTCAAAATCCTAACCTGTCTCTTTATGTTGTTTATTTTGAGCCTGTCATGGGTATCCATGAACGTCCACTGGTGCTTGCGTATCGCATTTGTAGTTACGAAGCCTAAGCCGCCGCCGTAGCATGCTTTCGTGAAAACCTCTGCTTCGAAATACCGGAGAAATGGTTCGAAAGGAGGCGAGCTTGTAACCCAAGGTGGCCAAGTCCACCTAACGCCGTCTATCAAGCGCGCAGTCTCTCCCGTCGCGTTTTCAACCTCCGCAGCCCAGCGTACGATAGCGGATAACCACTGATCGTACTGCGGCAGGATATCCCTTGGCCTGTTGTAACCGTACATAGCGCCAGCCGCGTACGCCGCCAAAATGTCGCTGTCGCTAGCTAGGTCCAATGTGATCATCATCTTCAGTTTGGTGCCTATCTCGCCGAAGTGAGAATCCACAAACTCCCTTGCGCCGGCTAAAGCCTGGTAGTGCCCCGCGAAAGCTACTAACCAAACCGTCCTCCTTGGAGGGTGCTCCTTTAGGAGCTTTGAGAACTCTAGCAGGTAGCTAATCCCTATAGCGTCTGTTGCCCCGGGAGCTAACTGAGGGGTGATAGACCACGAGTCGTAGTATGCTCCTACCACAACCACCTCTTTGCTCAGAGTTTCATCGGTTCCAGCGACCTCTGCGATAACATTTGATACTGTTACGCTTTCCCATACAACGCGTATATCGATCCATATCTTTATTTTACCATATCTTTTCAACAAATCTCTCAGCATCTCTCCTTCATTTTTCGGTATTAATAATCTCGGAAAATTCAGAGGAATGCTAAGAACTTTCTGGAGAGCATCTGTGACAACCGTATCATCAGGTTCAATGAACAAAATGCCTTTAGCTCCAAGCATAGCGGCGTACTTCCAGAACCAGCGACAATTGAAATCCATTAAAGCGAAAGAACCGTTCACATCAACTTTGTTGAATTCATCAAGGTCGCCACTTCCAGCATACACTAGGAAGTCTCCACTGGCTGGACTCGTGTAGGGACTCGGGTTAACGTGGTTAGGCCATAGGGCATAGGCAGGTATTTCCTCAATACCTAAACCCGGGATCTCAACCCTTACAGCAGCGCGTTTCACTACGGGGACAGCCACATCAAACCTTTCCTCCCTAACGTTGAAGCCGAGCTCGCTCCAGAAAGCCTTAATGTAGCTTGATGCTTTGTAAAAACCTTCGTACCCCGGTACTCTTGAACCTAAACCTGAAAAGTACCTAACGTGATCAAGCACCTTATCGACATTGACAGCACCTACAAGCTCGACCATGGTAGGTGCTGATTGCTGACCAAGCGATTGCTCTATTGATAACGCGCTCGGAAGCGCGACGAGTGCTATCAACAGCAATATAACAGTTGCCCTAGTTCTCATGCCTCCCGACAGCTCTCGAGCTTCCGCCTTAATAAAGCTTACGGTATTTTACCATGCATATAGGAAGAATAGACGAAATAATTCGATTAATTTGTAAACTAGAATAATAGCTAGTAGTCTTTTAATCTAAATGAATAAAAATAAGTTAGGATTTATTTAGGCAGGAAGAACTGTATCATTGAGCCCAATGCACCTATGAAGATCATCATCCAGTAGCCCACGAGGAAGCCGATTACGATGGGCGTCGCGACGTTTTCGTCAAGTTTGGCACCTCCAACCCGGTAGACTAGAGTCTTAGCTATCCACGCTACCAGCGCGGGTAGAATCCATCCCGTGCCTGCAGCTCCGAACGCGAGAGCTACACCGGTCGGGTCAAGAGGCCACCAGACAAACCTGAAGTTAAGGAAGCTTATCAGAATTATGAGGACAAAGCCTGCGGCAATGTAAGGCAGTAGGGGCTCCGGGATGAACTGCTCTTCAACCCTAGACCAAGGAGCTCCGAAAACCCAGTGCCACCACGCGTCGAACATTCCCATCCTCGTGTTGTTCGTTCCCGCGAAGTAGCTGAACCACAAGCCGACTGTGTAGCCGACGACCGCTGAGATAATCCCGGCCGTTAAGATGATCTTCGTGATGTCCCTCGGGTGAGTCTTTGTGTCGAATCCTACCTTGTAGCACATGGGGATCGCGAACGCCATACCGAAGTTCGTGTTGTTCTCCGCCATGATCTCGCCGGTCCACCTGTTCGCCAGCCACAGCGTGGCGACCATCTGCGGGGGTCTTATCTGGGAGCCATCAGGCGCTGTAATGTAACCAGGATCGGGTATGTATAGGTACTTAACCAGGCTAGGCAGGTGTGTCCAGTCTATCGGGAATACCCAGGCTGTGCCCACCAGGCCCGTGTTGCCCAGCACCCTGATGCTCGACATGAAGAGCAACCACATGGTCAGAACTATCAGGAGGCTGCCCAGCGGGTGCACTCCCACTGCAAGGAGCAGCGCGATAAGTAGGATTGTGGAGCCGGCGATCATTATCGTGCCCAGCTTACCTGGGAGCGCGCGCTCAGGAGCTTCTCTGAGGAAGACATCTTTAAGGTACTTGCGGTTGAGCACAAGCCACATCAAGAACAGCCCAAGGTAGACGCCGATCCACCATCCGTTCCATCTGAATGGTGCGCCGTTCATGAAGGCGTGGAACCTGTTCGCCATAGTCGGTAGATCGCTGTAGTAACCCATGTAGTAAGCAATCTGGCTTGGGATCATTATGAAGAAAAGGGAGAACACCCACACTGTAAATAGGACTTTAGCAGGCATCAGGTAGAACAGCACGTAGATCATCGGGTTTACCGGCAGGAAGGCGATCACGGGGATCGTCGCACCCAAGGCGGTCCGAGAGAAGTCCAAGGTGCCTAAGAACCACGGGAGGAAGGGTTCTCTAGTCCAGCCATATATATCAGGAATTGCCGGGTTTAAGTAGGTCGCAACTATGGGGAGGATGGCTAGAGCTCCGAGTAGGACTCCAAGCAGAAAGAACCTGAGCCTAGGTGTAGGCTCCTTAGCGGTTATCAACTCGATTTGGAGCGTACCGGTGAGCGTCGCCGGGTAGGGTAGTCTCTCCACTTCCATGAACCTTTCGTATAGCAGACCTATCCATCCTGTGAAGAAGAGGAGCCATAGTACTGTGTAGGTGATCCACCAAGCGAGGAATGGCGCCCACTTACCCCACGGGACTGGACCACCCGTCTGGATTGGCGTCATCTCAGCCGGGTCGGAGACGATTGGGCCGAAAACCCAGTAATCCACCACAGCCCAATTCGTCGGATGCCAATTATACTGGTAGAGCCTAGCCGCTGCCGAATTATGGATGATAGCGTAGGGCACCCAGCTGTAGCAGAAGCTCACCCCCATCGCGCCCGCTACAGCTAGTAGGACGAGCTTCTCGCGCGACACCGTAATTCCGGCGAACTGGGCTAGTAGCAACAGGATGAAGAGGACGATCAAGGGTGTTGAAGTGGGAGATAGAAGCGTTGACCAACCAAGCCAGCTCGGCACGAAGGGCGTAGTGAGGACTCCTACAAGCCCCATGAACGCTCCGAAAAGCACGAGCAGAGCGAAGAGCTTTGGAGTGAGGATGCTCTTCACTTCCGCCCTCCCTTGGGCGTTCACATCAATCGTTTTGACTATCTTACATTTAAATTTTTCGTTGCGAAAATTTTATGAGGATTGAAAATGTAAAACCCCGATGGACCGGAGGGTTTCGCTGATCCTCTTCTCCGCTATAGCGATATTTCTAGCTACAAATGCGCTAGCGCCAAAAGCTTTCTGCTTACCCCAGAGACAGTACGGGGAATTCCGGGTGGCTGTAGACGATCGGGGTGTCGTGTACCTATCGTACTTGGCATTAAACATCACCGGGAACGTAGTGATATGGGGTCCTGGTTGGTCGTGGGATACAGTATGCAGCTGGCAGCCCAACTGGCCTCTGGGAGCCTCAGAGGATAACGCATTGTATGGAGAGTTGACGTGCAATTTCGGCAACCTGACGTGGAGAGAAAAATACTGGCTGCTCGAGGACGCTTTGGCTCTAGAATACGAGCTCGGCGCGGCTTCAAACGTGTCGATCGCGGATATAGCCTGGCAGTGGGGGCTTCCCATCGCGAGCTTTATGGGATCCTATGTGACATACGTTACGTCTGTAGGCTCCCTCAGGAACGTGACGCTGAGGCCTGAATACGTTCCAGGTCAAGCCGGTTTAGCTTCGGACACAGGTATCGGGTGGATCGTACCTCTAGGCCCGTCGACGGGTGTGGTGGTCATCGGCATCAGCGATTCCCGCTCGTTTGTAGGGTTGACTTCGACTGACGAGCGTGAGTGGAATGGAACGACCTATACGACGAGGCTGTATTTTAACCCGGATAGGCTGGTGTGGAAACCCGGTAACCGCATTAGGGGTACAGTTTACATATTCCCGTACAGTAGCCGAGAAGATCTCGAGGAAGTACTAAAGAGGGCGAACAGCGTTATATACCTGATAAGAGCAAATGTCGCCTACGACGACATCGTCAAACTCCTCGTCGAAGGCAGAGTTGTTGAAGAGGTAGAACGAATGGAAAGCCAGAGAAGAAGCATGTTGATAACCTACGTTGCAGCTGTAGTGGCGTTAATACTTGCGCTGGCAGTGATCCTAATTATAAGGCACAGAAGAAAGTAAAAGTCATTATTACTTTTTTACCGTTCACCCCATATCTCCTGCCTTAGTTTTTCTCTTTCAGAAGGCGAGGTAAGGATTCGTATAATTTTTACGAATGCATATATAAATGCAATGAAAATTATTAAGAAATAGACTGCTATCACGCTCTGAGGAACGAGGAAGCACAAGAGAGCTGTAGCTGCGAGAACACCTACTAAAACAAGGGTTCTTTTCCTCTTACTATTCAGCACACTGCGTTTTGCTTCGATCTCTCTTAAAAATAGCGTAAGCTGATTTTGAACGCGGCTTGCATCTCGAGCGCGGAGAAACCTTTAATCTAGCGCTAAGGCAGGATTGCATTGTGGCCCTGAGAATCAAGGCTAATGGAGATCTAGTGCGTTGCCCGAAGTGCGGGTACAGGTTCAGCGTGTCTTATTCGCGGGCTTTCGCCTGCAGTGGGTGCTACATGGCTAGCTTCAAGTGCGATTACGTGAAGTGCCCGAACTGCGGCTACGAGTTCATGGTTGAAGGTTAAGGGTTGCGGCCTCCGCTCCACAATTCTTCGAAGTAGTCCTCGACATTAGCGGCGATCTCGCTCGAGCGGATGAGGACGCTGTACTCGTGGTTCTCCTTTAGGGCGGATTCGCTCCAGTTGTGGGACCCGATCACCACCCACTCGCCGTCCACGATCACAACCTTCGCGTGCGTGGTGACGCCGGCTTTCGGGTCGAGCCGCACGGGCACGCTCCTGGACTTCAGGAAGTCGATCGTCTCCGGGTAGCTCTGCTTCGTTACATCGTCTACGACGACCTTGACGTCCAACCCTTTCCCTTTGGCGCTCGCCAGCAGCTCGATCAACGCGTTGGCCGGGTCCGTCTCGGCGCTCTCCCTCGGGTCGTACTTCGCCACGTACATGATGACGTGGACGCTCTTGTTGGCCGAAGCGATGAGCTTCGAAACCACCTCGAAGTACTTTTGGTCGGGCAGTAGCTCCAGCAGCCCAGGTGCCGGAGCCCGCGGTTTGAGCGCGTTGAGCAGCATGTACGCGGCCGAGGCCCCGATGATGATGCCGAGCACGAGGCCTACCGCGAGGAACCCGGTAGCGCTCCCGGCGCGGGGTCCCCGGGAGCGGTTCCGGTCACCGCTTCCCCCGCTAGCGTACATGCGTCATCCCCGTTGGAAAAGGGGTAGAGGTGGGAGAAAAAGCTTTGCGCTTACTCGCCAGGTCGCGCCTCGAAGGCGTACGTGCCCGAGCCGACGCGGAAGACCACGTAGCCCTCCTCGGCCCACGCTTCCTCGACGCCCTCAACTCGCTCCACCGGCGCATCGCCCCTCCACACAACCTTCCCGCTCTCCGCGACCACGGGGTTCTTGAAGCCGTGGACCGGCACGTACACGAGCGCCGTGGAGCCGACGGGTACGGAGACCTTCAGCGCCACCCTCCCGCCCTCCCTGGACAGCTCCACGTGGATGGGCCCCGCCAGCGCCCTGACCGTCGCCGAAACCCTCTCCAGGGGCACGGGATCGGGCTTGACCGCGAACTCCCTGAAGCCCGGCTTCAGCGACCTTACGCCGGCGAGGTAGCGGTAGAAGTAGATGTCCACGCTCCCGAACATGTGGTGATTGTGCGAGTTCATCGCCCCGCCCGTGAGCAGCTCCCACCGCTCCCACAGGGTCGTCGCGCCCTCCCTGATCATGTAGCCCCAGCCCGGGTAGCTGGTCTGCGCAGCTACGGCGAAAGCGAGGTCCGGCCTTCCGTAGTCGGAGAGCACGGGCAGCAGGTACTTGGTGCCGATGATGCCCGTGTCTAAGTGCCTGTCCTTCTCGACCTCCACGTCCCTAACCAGCGTTTCGAAGACGGCCCGCTCCAGCTCCCTAGGCGCCATGCGCGAGGCGAGGGGCAGGGCGTTGCATGTCTGGCAGCCCGGCGACACGTAGTACCTGTTCTCGCGCAGGAACTCCCTGTTGAACGCCTCCCTCACCCTCTCGGCGAGCTCCGCGTACCTCCTCGCCTCTTCGGTTTTGCCGAGGAGCTCAGCCATCCGGCTGAGAGCGAGCAGGTCGTTGTAGAGGATCCAAGTTGAGACGAGCTCTCCCAGTATCTCGGGGGCTTTGATGCGGCGCGGCGGGCACCAGTCCCCG
>Ga0207433_10008855_pt1 | contig 16219 bp, 18 predicted proteins | sample YelNatPaOPGAMG01_FD_187559 | JGI IMG/M metagenome (GOLD analysis project Ga0207433, IMG submission 187559) | Hot spring thermophilic microbial communities from Obsidian Pool, Yellowstone National Park, USA - OP-RAMG-01 (SPAdes) (version 3) | ecosystem: Environmental > Aquatic > Thermal springs... | reverse complement strand
CCTATGAGGCCTGGACCCAGCTCAGCTGAGAGGAGTCTACCAGTTGCTTCAACTCTCTCTCCAACAGTGAGCCCCGTTGTCTCTTCGTAGACTTGTATGTATGCTTTTTCACCCCTAATGGCTATAATCTCCCCGATCAACCCTTCTCCGCCAACGTATACAACCTCGTACATTCTCGGGGACTCTAAACCTTCTGCAACTACTAGTGGCCCGGCGATCCTATAGATCCTGCCCAGTCTAGAAGACAATTTATATCGACACCTCGTAACCGATTATTCTCAAAGCATGCTTCTTGTAGTATAAACTAGGGTTACGTGTTAAAAACTCCCTTGTATCCGGTATAGTGGTTATTAGTGGTGTTAAGGCTTTATCGTTGAAACTCATGTGATCTAATCCCAGTTTATGCATTATGGACTCCTCGATCACGACTACTCCAACATCCATCCTGGATTTGTATTCAGTTATTAGTTTAAGGGCCTCGCTCGGGTCACTTACACCGTGAACTATGCTGAATCCCAGTAGTTTATAGAAACTCGCTGTCTCCTTGTTAGCTATAACCACTGCTTTCTTAAGCTCGTTCACCAAGGCTTTAACCACCTTGAGTAAATTACTCTTAGTAACTTAAATCTTAACACTCGATCAACGCCATACAGTGTAACGAGATCTACGAGTCTATTAGTGTAGTAAAGAGCGTTCTTAGCTGAGTCGTAGAGTATTTGAACACCGTTTACCCAAGCCTTTAATGGGTCTCCCTCGCTCTTCAATGCCTCTAAAAGCCTTGCAACTTCAGGCTCAAAGTAGTAGCAGTCGATAATTAGATCCCTCATGGCTGCATCCTCTCCTAGCTTGAGGGATTTTAAGTTATTTAGGTGTCTGGCATATAGGAGTGCGTCTAGCAACCCAGCTACTCCTAGAGCACTATAGTAGTACTCGTCGATCTCGCTGTATATTGACTTGATCTTGGATAGGTGCTTTGAAATTATGCAGCTAAACCTATTAGTGCAATTGATGTAATCCATGAGCTTTGCATATCGCAGTGGTTTCTCATCTAGTACTTTAGACGCGATCTTCGAGTACAAGATCTCTAGTTCATAGGCCTCCGCTAAGGAGCTGAGAATCCGGGCATATTTTTCAGGCAGATACCAGAATGCATTCTTTAAATCCAGTGTGAGTAAATCAAGTAGAGCTGTATCTAGGTCTTCGAGGTTCTTAACAGCAGTGAGTTTGACTTGTATGCTCTTATAGGATTCGAGAGCGGGTACTCTACTCGGCGGTGCTTTTTCTTCAACAAACTTTATTAGATCCTGTACGAGCGGAGGCTTCGACAACTCTATGTATAGTGTAGCCTTAGCAGTCTCTTTATCACCGATACTAAGCACCCCTGAAGACTTCTGTGAGGACTGAGCGAAGTACTTTCTCTACTCTAGCCTCATATGTATTGTCAATGGAGATCTCGCCATTGGGTGTCGACAGTAATAACCCACCGCTAATCCCTCGATCTTCAACTATTTTCGCATTAACTCCTAGTTCCCTGAGAAGATCCGCCATGGTACTCTTATCCCTAGGTGATACATGCACTATGAGGCCTTCAACTCTGAAACCACACTTCTTCATCTCCTCTAGGGACTCGTAGAGGAGCTTTCTCAGTGAATCCCTCCTACTCTCTAGACTCATGTTTTCAAGTATTTCTTTAACTCTCCTCCTAATCTCCTCCACTATCTCCTGTTTAGCCTTAGCAACAATAAGTCTTGCCTCTCTCCTAGCTTCAGCTAGTTTAGCCTCTAACCCGATCTCGCTTATGCTCTTTCTACGCTCCTCCTCAATAATCGCCTTCTTTTTCTCCTCAGCTTCTCTAATAATGCTTTTTGCTTTCTCATAGGCATCTCTTATTATCTCCTCAGCCTCTAACTTAGCCTTGTTCAACACTGTTCTTTTTAATTCCTCTAGGCTCAAAGAGATAACACCTATTTGTTACTACACTACAACCACGAATAACACTAATAGCCCAAACACTAAGCCTAGTATACCGAATAATTCTTCAAAGATCGCCAGTATTACACCAACACCAAAAATGCCTCCACGCGTTTTAATGAGCTGTGCTCCCACCTGGCCGCAGATTACGCCTTGCTGCCACGCTGAAACCATCTCTGCGAGGCCTACTAGAATGCTTACACCGAGAATAGCTCCAGCTGCGAATGGTGGTATAGCGCCACCATACTTAGCGAGTAGACTTGGCAATACCACGAAGTAGGAGATAAACATGTATGCAAACCCATAGACAAGAGTCTGCGTCATTGGCAGAAACGCTAAGATAAATATTTTACCTCTCATACCGGGTTCTTCAGCTAGCGTGGGGACACCTGAGGCAGTTGCCGATGCTATTCCCAAAGTAGTTCCAGCTGCAGCTAAACCCTCCGCTAACGCAGGCCCTAGTGCCGCTATAAGAGTATATACGTCAGTCATGGAATATCGCCCATCGTTACTATGAAGTACTGGGTTTAAAAACACTGCCTCATTATAAAACCCCTCCACTCCTTGAGGTAGCGAGATGAGTTGAGTTCACGCTCACTTTATGAGAGTTTAATCTCGAGCCAGTATTCGACCAGTTGATCTCATCCTTCTCTAAACTCAGAGTTAATGATTAATTATCCGTTACCTATAGCTCATAGATCACTACTGCTCATTACTGAAAGCAGCGTCTTTTAAGGCCAACGTGGAATGAATATAAGTTTAAGCAACTTCGCTTCTTTCAGTCATAGTTCAACTCATTGTCCCTATTTTTACTCTAAGTAATGGTGTAGCCGCAGGCGATATTCTTCTACCAGAGCCTTCGTAGAATTTCGAAGAGAGCTCATACATCACTAGTCTTAGTGAGTGAATGAAGGGGCTTAGTGACGAGAAGCCGAGGTTTACGATGTGGAGTATTACTGTGATCAATGCACCTGCTAGAACGCCCACGATGAAGCTGAGTGAACTTAGAGATGAGTATACGTTAAGTATTAATCCGTTGAAGATCTCCGCTAGCATGGCGCTGCCTAAAGCTATACCAGCTATTCTCACAAATGAGAGAACATCTGCTAGTATTCCTATAACATCGAAAAGCCACAAGATAGCGCCAAACGGTTTATCGAAAACGCTTCTCAGTATCGAGTAGATTACTATGAGCAGGATCGTGGAGTAAATTACATCTTTTCCACTCATAAACCTCAGTAATCCCCACACATCAGTACTAAGCCCAATACTAGCTTGTATAGATGCTGGTCCAAACACCATGATAAGCATCGTCAATAGCTCAAAGAGGAATCCAAACTTGTTCCTAGCTATAGCGTTTTTCAGGGCACCCAATATATGGGCAAATAATACCACATAGTATCCAAGAATTAGTGCAAGCGCTATATAACCTATTACAGCCGACTTCATAGCGATGGGGTCAGATAGACCAGCTGGTATACTTGGCAGCAATTTTGGAACTATTAACCCTATGTAGGATCCAAGCAATGAGCCGAAGAAGCTGTTAGCGAGGAGCCCAGTTATACATCCAACTATACCTGCGTACGTTGCTATGTTTATTAACTTCTTGAGGGTCTCCTTGTTATCAACGAAGTAAGGTAGTACGAGTCTTGCTCCAATAATTAAACCAATGGAGTACCCGACATCCGGGAACATTAGCGAGAAGAATATCAAGTAGAAGTATGTGAGTAACGGTGTAGGATCCCACTCACTCGGGGATGGTAAACCCATGACCTCCGTAAGCAACTCGAATGGCTTGAATGGCTTGAGGTTATTGAAGTCCACGGGTGGATTTGGATCAGCTTCGTAGACTACGTAGCCACTACTTGCACTCACTATTTTCTCTAACTCGCTAACTCGGGATTTAAGAGTCCAACCTGCTACAACAGCCATGTACTTTGAGCTCAAGGCCTTACCGAGAACCCCTAGCTCTGAGTTAATGATTTCAGCTAGGACTTTGAGTAGTGCTAGCTCGTATAGCCTGCTCTCCAATAATTCCTCGAGCTTGCTCTCAGTTGCACTCAGCTCTGCTTCAACTTCTCTAATAAGGTTATCCACACTTTGAGGAGTTAGCGGTTCCTCGTCTCTCACAAGGTCTCTTACCGGGATCTCGAGTTTCTCGATATGGGGCTTATTGCTCTCATATACTTTCTTTTCAAGTAGAACTACAGCAACCGCTCTCTCCTCGCTTAGAACACTATGGAAAATCGTTTTCAGAGACCTCGATGCAATATACTCTAGATCCTTAACGCTTCCATAAAGTGTTTTTGATGCCAAGTATACTCCTTCATAGTCTAATAACGACTTGTCGAGAAATTCCTTCCTTGAAAGTTCTGTGACAACTACTCTTAATGCTTTAAGCTTCTCCAGTTTCCCTTTAAGCTTCTCGGATTCACTGATTAAGCGTGCTGCAGCATCCTTTAACTCCTCGAAATCAGCTACGAGTTTCTCGAGTGCTTTATCAGTATCCCACGGTAACTCCTTAACTTCTACTTCAACTTTCTTCTTAACCAGTGAGCTCAGTTCTCTAAATAACCCTATTGCTTTCTCAGATAACTCATACCTTTTCTTAATAGTCTCTAGGGCTTTACCAGCTTCTTGTGGTGGTAGTGGTTCGAAGAGCCCTTTTCTTACTAGCTCCTCAACGAGGGTTTCAGTGCTTTCTCTCGGCGTAATAACGTATGCTCTTAAAGCTATATCCGGCTTGTTTAAGGAGATCTTTGAGAGAAGAGACAAGCGTTATCAGACCTCGACACCGGCAACCATTGAGGCTATTTGCTTAGCTATGCTATCAATTCTGCTTTTCATAGACTCTTTCAACTCCAGTGCTTTTCTCTGTGCTTCATCAATTATTCGCCTAGCTTCACTCTCGGTTTTATCCTCGAGGCTCTTCCTCTCAGCCATTAAATCCACGAGATAAGACTTATCTTCAAGTATCTCCATAGCCTTCCTCCTAGCCTCTCCCAGTATCTCCTCAGCCTTCCTCCTAGCATCCTCAATAATTCTCGCAGCCTCAGACTCAATGTCTTTCACAATACTACTCATAGAGACCACCTTGCAGCAACGTACTCATAAATACTAAAAAGAAATTTCTAATAAATATACAGGCATCATTGTAAATTACTAATCCAAACGACTTAATCCATGCCTTGATCCCGTGGTAAACAAACCTGTACTCATCAAAAACGGCTTTTATAGGTAGTTCGATCATTGCCAAAGGCTCATAGTACTTAATACCAATCACCAGGAGCAGTTTAAACTCCGAGGGCTTATAAATATTCCTTTTCCAGTTGAAATATGACCATTGACTTTTATTTTAACCTCTACGACTGGACCACACATTTTTATCAATGTTCTCCGCAAGCACTTACCATGTTGATTAAGTGTGTGAGTCGACATAGTATTATTCTTCACCTCTTATTAGTTTTTGAAGAGAACACTTTTTATGTACAAAAAATACATTTAGTTTATTAACTATGAAACCCTTCCAGAGTAATAGGTGTTGGAGTTGAATAATGCTTACATATTGCTACTTGCTCTATTAGCAACACTGCTGGTTAGCGTTGGATATGGATTGTGGAGTAGTTCTCTAAGAGCTAATGTATATGTCTACATTGTTCCATCTAGACTAGAGATCGGGTCTTGGAAAGTCTTCGCAACTTATCAGGATTCCTCCTGCCGTGGATTCAATGCCACACACTTATCACCTAAGAATGATACACTGTACATAGATATAGGGAATACTGTTGTTAACTCCATGTGGATAGGCCTCGTAGTAGAGAACAATGGGGAGATCGGTGTAGACCTCGCTGAGATCAATATTTCTTTAAACGATTCTCTCGGGTCATACAATATTACTCCACATTACTACCTATATGATCCCATTAAAACAGGTGTTGGAAATATGCCCTACTGGGGAGGTATATCATGTAGCGATCTCCCCGTGAGTGGATACTCTAGTACCCTCCCTATTCACATTCCAGTCGGTTATAAAATGGTTGCATGGATTTATATAAACTTAGGGTTGAGTAATACGGAGATCGCTGTTAAAATCGCTTCACGTATTTCATAGCGTATATACCACAAAGTACTCGATTATACTTGTAAAGTGAATGAATGATACATTAAAATTATATACCTGATTGGTATTTAATACACCTATATCATTGATTTAACTTAGAGGTTTTATTGCTTGAACAATTACAGAAGTAAAATTGAGATCGTTGAGAGAATACTTGGATATATTGCCCGTAGAGATAAAGCACTCAAGACACATATACTATACTCCTCAAACCTAAATACAACTAATCTTGAGAAGTACCTGGACTGGATGACTAAAATTGGATTAGTTTCATGTGTGAAAGAAGGTAGAAACACTGCTTTCGTTCTTACATCAAAGGGATTTGAAGTCCTCGAGAAACTGAGGAACCTCGTTGAGCTATTAGAGTTGAGGAGGGAGCTGAGTAAGGATGACTCAATGATCTCTAATCCATCACTAAGTAGGACGCTGGGTGTTGAAGACTATGTATTAATCTATAAGACTCTGAAGGGTAAAACAGGATTGGACTATACACACCTGACTATTAAATATAGAGGTGGTGAGTACTTAGTTCTCCTAGTAGATGAGAAATCCCTATCTCAGTATTCTCTTAGAAGCCTAGGTTACTCACTCCTCGTATCAAATGACACCGGGATACCACTACTAGTAATTGTTAGGAATAAGAGCCTAGTTGACTCTATTGTGAATATCTTTTCCACTTCTAAACCACTCAATGAACCAAGAGTTCTACTACTTAGAGATGTATTATTTGTCTAGATAGTTTGTATGTATAACTAAGGCGATATGTTTTAAAACAAAAAGCCTAGTATCTTTAACGTGCAAAGGTGTAAAAACATGATAGGAATAACAAATATAAAGGGAATAACCCTCGTAGGGTTAATCCTCCTAGCAATAGGCGTAGCGTCAGCAATGTGGATGGAGACACTAAGAGTAAACACATACGTACATACTGGTGAAGTCAAAGTAGCATGGGTCGATTGGACTTGCTCAGATACAGGTCCAGACCCTCAGTCTGGAGATCCATACCATAATTCAGAGGGCAAAAACGTAGCAGAGTGCATAGTGGGACCAGAGGTATATGATGAGGAGGGAAACGTAGTTAAAGTTAATATAACTCTCGTAAATGCGTATCCAGGATACGCACCAGAAGTAACTCTAAAAGTGAAGAATATTGGAACAATCCCAGTTAAACTACTAAACTACACTACAACAGGCGTGAATACAACAGCACTATCAGTAGACTTGACCATACCGGAGAATACACAGATACACCCAGATGGTACACTCGATCTGGGCATTAAGATCGCTGTAGAGCAAGGCGCGGAGGAGCGTACAACGTACACGTTTGAAGTAGAATACACGTTCGCACAGTGGAACGAGGTACCATAGTTTTTTAAAAGCGTAAATAGTGCCCGTGCATAGCGGGCACTTATCCATAATGAATCATATAGGTGTATGTATATGAATAAAAGCACTCGAAATGCGTTAATAGCTGGATTCGTAGGTGTAATGGTATTAGTTGGAATGGCTATGTGGCTAACAAGTATAAGAGCCAATGTATACGTAGCTAGTGGTGAACTCGACTGGGAATTTATGCCTGGTACAGTATTATATAAAGATGCATGTGGACTACCACCAGGATATGGCGACTTTGCAGGAAATGATTGGAACGCAACATATCTACCGGGACCGGGTGCATTACAGCTCGACAAAGACGTTGGATGCACAACCGTTACCCTAATAGACTCTGATGGAGATGGAGACAAGGACACATTGAACATTACAATGTATAATGTATACCCATGGTATTACAACCACATTGCATTCAAAGTACACAATGACGGTACAATACCATTAAAAATATGGAGAGTTGTATTCGATGGAAATGAATACTACGAAATAAACAAAGGTACACTCCAACAAGGAGTAGAAGTAGACATAAATAAAGATGGAGAACCAGATATACTTGTGTGGTGGGGAGACAACTTCGGTGTTCAACTCCACCCATGTCAATCAGCCGATATCAGCTTAGACTTGACAATACTACAAACAGCACCACAGGGTGCAACATTGTCGTTCACAATATCGCTAGATGCAGTTGCATGGAATGAATACTACGTCCCATCCGGAGGTTAATGTAGCGTGCGAGGATGGTTTAATTGAATCTTTTTTTAACCCGTATCATTCCATTTGTCAACATTGTATCTATCTTCACGATTATAGTTTACTTCTTGTCCTTCAAGGTTATCTATGGGTTAGCCTACTACTTGATCCCATCAATCATAATGTTAATGGGCTTCATAATCAATATAAGGTTCATGGAAGAGCACGGTGACTCTCAAGTAGAGTTCATAGTTTTATCCTTGATCACCTATACTGCATCTTTTATAGTTTCAGGACTAATTTTTGGAATCGGATTAAACACCTTAATTCTCTCACCTTTAACCCTGATACTAAAGATTACTCTCCTCGCATCCTCTATATTGTTCATTGAATCAACGAGAACTCTCCTAGTAAAAAACCGTGTATTCTATAAGAATCCATTAATTGGATTAATTATTGCAACTATTGTATCAACCACATTATATATTTATGTATTTGAGGGATCTCCCACAGGGATCAACTGGTTTATTAAATACACAGCTCTACTTTCATACAACGCGTTGTTGTCCGTTATTGCGTGGATCTATGATTTAAGAACCCTGATCACGCATATGGTGGCTTTCACTGGATTCTACAAGGTTTCACCGATTCTTCCATTGAACACTAATTTAATGAGCTATGTGTTCCCATTAATAATTCAAAGTATTTTCATCGCAGTAGTACTATATATTATAGCAAAACCAATTAATCCGCACAACGCGGTAATTTACCAACACGTTAATTCAAGTAAGTACTCCAAGATTATTTCTACTACGAGCTTAGCTATTTCACTGGGGTTTCTCATTTCATTCCTTTGTGGAGTAAGATTCCTCGCTATTACAAGCGGTAGTATGACCCCAGAAATCAATATTGGAGACGTGGTTGTCTCGATCCCTGTTTCAGTAAGTGATGTAAAAAAAGGGGATATAATAGTCTTCAAGGGAGACTCAAACCTCGTCGTTCACAGAGTAGTTGGATTCAGTCGGGACAATTGCTTTATAACTAGGGGTGATGCAAATGAGAATAATGACCCATTATGGGCCTGTGGAGATAGTGTTGTGGGAAAGGTATTTCTCATTATTCCACTAGTAGGGTATCCCGCAGCACTCCTTCTAGAGGCTACGGGTAGTTTCATAAACATGGTGTCTCTAGTGCTTAGTTTAATATCCCTAATTTACGTCTACTACATAGCTAAAGAGGTTGTTTTATATTGAAGAATATTGGTTTAAAATTTACTTTCTCCAGCTCAATTACTAGAAGACTGCTTCTAGCTCTAACTATTCTATCAATGGCTTTATTCTCCATTAGCTGTTACTACTTTGCAGAAAGCTTTAGAGTAGAACCCATAGCTATTTATAAAAACACGTATAAATTAGCCCAGATAAACACAGATATATTATACAATGTAAGTGTAAAGCCCTCAATGATATATGATTACGCCACAATCGTGAATTACCCCATGATCTACCTATCACTAGTGCATAGAATCCAGTATTTATTTGACATTACATGGGAGGTCTACAATGATACATATAGTGGAGTAGCATCTAATATAAACTACACCGTGACCCCTGCAATGACTATAAGCACACCCACTTGGAGTAAAAAATTCCCTCTCAAAGCCGATGCGGTTAGTGGAGATAAACATGTATTGATTCAGGGAGAGTTAAATATGAGTGATCTATATAATCTCGTGAGAGCAATAGACTCAGAAGTACTTGTAAGCTCTAGGAGATACGACGTCAATATCACTATGAATTTCGAGATTAACGTACTATATATGAATGGGGAGCGTAAAAGATTTGATCTAAATCCATCCATGCTACTGAGTGTGAATGAGCTAAACAATATATTAATAATAACAATAAACGAGTCTTCAGAGACCTTTACAAATAATACTCAAATAAGCGTGGAAAACACGTTGAACCTACCAATGGGCCTAAAGATCAGTATTGCTGATTCTAGGAGGATAACACTATACTCTACACTTACACTAGGTGCGATGTCAATAGCACTCATATTCATTACCATTAATACATATAAACCCAAGAACATTACTGGTAAGACAAAGCCACGTAGAAATGTACTAAAAGGTTTGGTGGATGAGTCAAACCTAAAATTGATTCAAATAAGTAACTACAGAGACTTCGAGAGTGTATCTAAGAGATTCAATATCCCCATCATATACTCGGAGAATGTTGGCAAATACTACATTGTTCTCGGAGACGTAGCATATGTATACATTGAAAACAATGAGTCTAGAGAAGGAAACAAGTAGTTTTAGTGTTACTTAATCATTAAATCTATTATATAGTTAATGTATCACCTGTTCCAGCCTCAATAACGTCGACTCCGCCAGTGTTTTTCAGTATTTCAATAATCCTACTTCCACTACAGTGAAGCGGCACAATAAACTCTGGTTTTACTTCATCAATAATCCTAGAGGCAAATACCCTTATTGAGTCCTCCGGTGCATTGTGCAAGTGGAAACCCCCGATCAATCCATGTATCCTCCTATTGAAAGTCCTAGCTATATCCAATAGAGCGTTTGAACCTGGGTGAAGGCAGCCTGTAAGCACTACTAGGCCCCCAGGTTCATCTAGTACCAGTATGTGCTCGTATGGTGGACCATAGTATGGTTTAGATACATATACTCCATCACTCAGCTTCATCCACTTTGTTACTTCAATGGGTTTAAGTCCATGCAGTTTCAGGGCTCTACCAAGGGATTCCAATGTAGTGAAAGGTATGTATACATCTGTGTATGGTGCTTGGCTAGATAAGTACTTGAATCCACCGTAGTGTGGAGTGTGCTCGTGAGATATTACGGCATAGTCCACTAAGTCGATACTTACATCGAGTACACTTGAATTATGCTCTAAAATAGTTGAGTCAACTCCTAGATCGAATAGAATGTATTCACCGTATCTCTCAATATATAGTGAGAAAGAGTGCTTAGCTAAAAGATCCCCTCTTCCCGCTTTATCATCAGATAAAACAACTATCTTCATAACTCCCCCTTTAAAATAAATTAGTGCATGGTTTTTAACACGTGGGTGCGAAAACATTGGATGCTGCAGCAGTTTTATTCACGGGTGGAAAAGACTCAGTTTACGCTTTACATAAAGCTATAGAGAACGGAGTAGAAGTCAAGGTACTAGTTTCAATTATACCATTATACAAGTACTCACTGCTATACCATCAACCCATCTTCACGGGGTTAGTTGCTCAAGCTCAATCACTCTCAATACCTCTTGAATCAATGGGCCTACTGGATCCAAGCAGGGAGAGAGAAGCCTTAACTACGCTACTTCAAAGAGCGAAAAGCAAGTATGGAGTAAACATGGTTGTAACAGGTGCTGTGAAAAGCGTGTTTCAGTACAATGCATTCAGAGAAATATCCAGAGGGGTTGGATTAGAACTATATGCGCCTAACTGGGGGGTTAACGAGGAGGAGTACATGGAGAGCATTCTCAGGGGAAACATAGAGTTCTCGTTGATATCTATTACATCAATGGGTATACCCCACGAGCTACTGGGAAAAGTCTTCACGTGGAGAGACTTGGATAAACTAGTGAAGTTATCTAAGAAGTATGGATTTAACTTATCCTTTGAGGGAGGTGAAGCTGAAACATTTGTCACTAATGCACCATTATTCAAGTATAAGTTGATCTTAACTGGTAGAACAATCATTGTCTCCGATTACGAGGGATACTACGAAATAAGTAGAGTGAAACTAGTTAAAAAAACCACGTAGTTTAGGTTTCCTACTTGGATGGCTCCTTTGTATAGTAGACTTTTATCATCTCGGCGAGGTGCTCTGGCTTAGTATACCATTTATCGTACTTGATTGATTGATCCCCGTACTTCACTGTGACGTAGTCTTTCTCATCTTTTATTCTAATCTCCGGGTATCCTTCCTTGAAAACAGAGATTTCGAGTGGAGAGATGTCTTGGAACCTTATTCCCTGCACTTTTCCAGCTACTTGGATCTTTAGTTGCTTTAAGTACTCGCTCATTTCTATCAACTTTTAATCAGTTTGATTTAAATAAGCTAGAACACCCCTTAAATTTCTTACTTAGACTGTTAGATCAATGAATGAGCATTATTTCTATGAAAAATCAATATGTTACTCCTAGGAGAGCCCATCGATCCGCTTTTCCACCGCTACAAGTAGAGTAGTTGCTAGCCGGTGGTAAATCTATGGGGGACTCCGTTATTTCTCCCAGCACTCCTCTATTGAACACTTTCTCTAATTCCTCAGCATCTCTCTTACTGCCATCCCATGGTGCTACTATTAGTCCCTTAGTTCTCTCTCCGGGGGTTGAGCAATCTGTTACTATGGTGGTTAGTTTCTTCAAGTGCTCTAGAGCTCTTTCTCTAAGATACTTGTTCACTTCTCTCCATGCTTGGTTAAGGGAGCTCATTAACTCCTCTAGTTTCACCGTGGTCTTAGGCGCGTTATCTCTTCTAGCTATAGTGACTGTTTTAAGCTCTGCTTCCCTGGGGCCTATCTCTAAGCGTGTTGGAACACCCTTCATTTCCCAGAAATAGTACTTCCATCCAGGCGTATGCTCTAAGTCTTCATCTAAGTATACTCTAACACTGTTTGATTCAAGGTATTCTTTCACTCTTCTAGCGTACTCGTGGATTTCTTTTTCATCTGGTTTAGCTATCGGTACTATGACTACTTGTATAGGAGCGATCTCGGGTGGTAGGAATAATCCTTTCTCGTCACCGTGTACTCCTATAACAGCTCCTAGAACTCTCTCACTTACACCGTAGCATGTTTGGTAAACGTGTTTCACGTTTCCATCTGTGTCCATGAACTTTATGTCGAATGCTCTGGCGAATCTTTGACCTAGATTAATAACGCTACCTAGCTCTAATCCCTTTCCATCAGGCATTACTGTTATGAAATCATAGTTGTACTCAGCTCCCGCGAACGTATCCCATGGCGGAGTCTTAACTATGAAGTAAGGTAATTGAAGCCTATCAAAGAACTCCTTGTATAATCCAACAGCTTCTCTTATTTGAACCTCTGATTCCTCGAAAGTAGCGTGAGCTGTGTGTGCTTCAATGAAACCCATTATCTCCCTCACTCTGAGTATTGGGTGAGTCATCTTCGTCTCATATCTAAACACGTTGACTGCTTGGTACATTTTCAACGGTAGGTCCCTGCGTCCCTTAACCCAGAGACTCCACATATAGTACATAACGGTTTCACTAGTTGGCCTCAAGTAGAACTTCTCATTAAACTTCTTCGTCCCAGTTCCCTCTATGACGAATGTTTCGCCTCCAAAGCCCTCGAGGAAATCCTTCTCCTTCGCGAAAATTGATTCAGGGATAAGTGATGGGAAATACGCTTCCTGGTGGCCTGTTCTCTCGAGTAAATCCATTAGTATTCTCTGCGCGAGCCTTAATGCTTTGAGACCATATGGGCGCCAAACGATCATTCCTTTCACTGGGTACCTTATATCGACGACATCTGCTTCCCTTAAAACAGCTTGATACCAGTCATCGAAATCAGCGTACTTATCGATCCCTATGGTTTTCCTCGACACTCTTATAACACCTCATTAGCTTAATACACGTGGTTTTAAATAACTCATTATTTATAATGCTCCTTAAGTTTTTAACAGTGCTTTCAAGAATTAAGTCAAGGTATTGATCGCCGAATACGCTGGGCATATTCAGCTTCAGTGACTTGTATTCATCACCTATAACTAAGTGTTTCCTACAAGTTCCCAGCACTTGACTCAACGCATCGAGGTTTCGCCTAGCTAGATTACACCATAAAGCTGATTCAACGTGTGCTTTAAATGGTTGCAGGCAATAATAGTAGAAAGTCGTGTAAGCAGTCTTTGTTACTGTTTTCACGCCTTTAATTAAGGGTAATTGATGCATTAAATCCATTAACCTAGTTGCCTCAATTCTCGCACTTAGCACCGCGTCACCTAAGACGCTGATAGAATGCTCTCTGAGAACTCTAATCCACTCATCGCGTGGTTTAACGTTACTTAACAATCTCTTCAGTAAATCAACTAGTTCTCCAACCAGGACTCCTCTATCCCCAGTGGAGCCAACTATGTTAGTGTTCCTGTACTTCAAGGAATTCAGCGTAGTGAACGTTACTGATGGAACACCATGCTCCATGTACGAGTGAGACTCCGTGTGAAACGTGTTCTCCGAGAAGATTACTTGATTACTAGGTAAGTATTCTCTGAGAACTGGGTGCCCCATAGCCAAGAGTTCGCCACCCATGTTGAGCGGGCCTATTGAAACAGCGTACAGTGTTTTCTCTAATTCACCCTTGTTTTCAAGTATGCTCAACAAGTATCTTTCACCCCAGTTGTAGTGGTACTCAGTGAACTCTAAGTCCCCTATTTCACGAGATGTGTATGATACGAATACAATGTTGACGGGGAGATTAGCTTTCCCCAGGTTCTCAGCGATTTTAATTAGGTATTGTGATGGAGTTGAATCAGGGGCACCTATAATGTTGTCGTGGTGTGCAGTGACATGTACTTCGTCTTCTCCACTTCCATTCAAGTAACCAGCTATGATGTTACCAGTAGTTTTCTCCATTGAGGATTTAGCTAATACTCTCCCACCATGTGAGAGCATTTCTCTGGTTGATGCTTCATCTAAGCATACAACCGGTGTTTTCAGAGGAGAAGTGGGGGTGTAAGTGAAACCAGTTGAACCGAGAACTACATCTGCTTTCAATAAACCCGTAATCCCTGTATTCAATAGTATTAGTCTAGGATTTTTCTCGGCAACAATGTTCGTGATCAACCTTAACTCAACGTGGTTTCTAGGATAACTCAATAATACTACTTTATCCTCAATGTTAACTTCATCGAGCAACGCAATGTCCTCGATTCTCACTATTTCACTGGGGTTAACTGTTAAATCTACTCCTAGACTATAAGGTAGAAGAACGCAGGGCCTCGTAGAACCATTAATCTCCACTAAGCAGCTCCAACTCCACGCGTAAACCGGTACATCTACGTAGTACACTTGATCCAGTGATTCCCTTAAAGCACTCTTAAGAAAACTAACTGTTTTCCTCTCCTCAATGCTACCGGGTGTAATGCCCTCGATTCTCAACAGAATTCTCCTCCACGTTATTTTTCACATATACTATTGACTAATACATGGCACAGTATATTAGATGACAATAATTATTCTATTAATCAAGCAGGTGAAAGAGGTGTTTAAATGCCTAGGATCATTGAATTTGAGGAAGTGAAAAACCTCGATAAATTTATTAGTAAACTAAGCGAATCAGGTTATTTCGTTGAGCACGGGCCTCACGTTGTTCTAGAGGATCACAGCGAGTTATCAGCTATTAAAGTATTTAGAGATGAAAAGTTCGTAGCGTACATTATTGCACACTACATAACTCAATACTATAGAGCAGTCCTAGATAATAGTTACTCGGATGATCGAAGCTTCATGGATAAATTACTTGAATTAAAGCACTCCAGTGAGAAGTGGAGTATACCGGTTAACCCGCTGTACATTGTTGTTTTCGATGAGGAATTCCTGAGTATTTTAAACAGCTACGATGACGCGTACCCAGTTGAAGACGGTGAAAACCTCGTGAAAGAATATAAGAGTAGGAATCCGCACTATAAAAGTATACCGAGGATTGCTGTTGCTAGGATCATTGAGTAGTAAGAGAGAGCTAAGTTGATAATTCACCTGTTTCACTTGCTAGCCTCGTACCGCAGTAAGGGCAAAACACTGCATCTAGTGGAACAACTCTACCGCATGTGGGACACTGCTTTATTCTATTCAACGCGTTATTCATTTTCTCATCGTACTCTTCCTTAATGTCATCAATGGTTATGTGGAGGTAAACCTGAGTAGTTCTGATATCGCTGTGTCCAAGCAACCTCTGTAGACTCGGGAGACTTAAGCCCCGTCTAATAGCTGTTGTGGCGAAAGTATGCCTGAGGACATGTGGTCTAACCTTCAACGGGTCTACTCCTGCTTTA
>Ga0207433_10008848_pt1 | contig 16230 bp, 21 predicted proteins | sample YelNatPaOPGAMG01_FD_187559 | JGI IMG/M metagenome (GOLD analysis project Ga0207433, IMG submission 187559) | Hot spring thermophilic microbial communities from Obsidian Pool, Yellowstone National Park, USA - OP-RAMG-01 (SPAdes) (version 3) | ecosystem: Environmental > Aquatic > Thermal springs... | reverse complement strand
GCGCGTGGACAACTCCTTGTCCCCGGCTTGGAGAAAGAGGGTCTGCACCTTGGGTTTGGCTCTCGTGATCCCATGTTCATCCTTATATTCCGATTGGATAACCTCAAACCCAAGCTCCACCGAACCCTCCTTGGCATGGTGTTCCACGAACCGTTTGATTTCCCGCACGGCCTTGGCTGGCACCAGAATACCCTCCGGCCATTCCAGTCTAACCAACTCCGGTTGCGCCTGTTCCGCCAGGCTCAGGCGGTGGCCGTCGGTGGTGACCATGCGAAGATGGTAATTGCCGTCCACCTCCCGCCGTTCCCACAAGGTGCCTGACCAGTTGAATTGGTAATAGTCCCCGGACATCGAGAAGCTAGTCTTGTCCGTCAGGTCCCGGAGCGCCCGAGCCTCCACCGGCACCAAGGAAGCCCCCCGGCTGGAGGGGAGGGGCGGGAACTGTTCTGCCGGGAGCGTCAGAAATTTGTATTCCGAGTCCCCGGCTTCCACCTTGACCTGCTTCTCGTCACCGGTGATTCGCAGGGTCCCTTTGGGCAGGTTCTTCACCAGGCCGTGGAAGGCGTGGGCCAGGACCGCAAGAGTCCCAGGCTCCTGCACCTCCGCCGGAAACCGGCCCTTAAAGGATAGTTCCAGGTCGGTGGCGGAGACGACAAACCCCTGGTCGTCGGCCTCCACCAGACAATGGGCCAGGATGGGCATGGTGCCCCGTTTGTCCACCACGCCCAGGACGTGTTCCAGGGCGCGGGCCAGATCGCCTTGTTCAACGCTGAGTTGCATATCTCAATTCCTCCTCATATGATTGGATTGTTTCTGTATCCTTGCAGAATTTTGACATGGGGCAGTCCGAGCATTGACAGTCCCTGCCCTTCAAATGACAACGGCGGGCAACCTCGCGGAAGTAAATATTCCCCCCCACCATGCGGAAACCCTTGTCAATCATGAGGCAGAGCGTCCCCAAAGGCGCCAGGGTGTCCCTGGGATATCCCCCACAAATTAACCCAAAGGGGGCGGTATCGTGAACCAAACTTTTTTTAGTGCTTTCTGAAAATAACAGTATCGACAGGCAGTTAGACAACATTTTTTTAAAACTTAAATTCCCTTAATAGATTTAATATATTTAATGCCCCGGCCTTTTTTAAAGTCGGCCGGGGCTAAATCTATAATGCCCCCAGAAATGCTAAAAAACCGCTGTCCTGGGGGATTCAATGCCTACTGTAGCCCAGCCTAAAACTTTCCGCCTGGCAGACGAATTTACTGACCTGCAAACCGAGCGCGGCCTGATTGCGGCCGTGACCGCCTCCGGGGTGCTCAGTAGCCGGTAGTGCCGGTCTGCCCCCCGCTTAATTCTGCCCCCGCCCCTTTCCTGCCAGGGCGGTTAATTAAGATGGTGCGGTAGCCCTCAGATAACATGGATCGCCAGGTCGAATTCTTTATAGATTAGCCCCTCCAAGCTGGGCATCTTGCAGAGCATCTCCGACTCCCAGGTTTCCCGGGAGATCTTGCGTTTGGCGGAGATGGCGTCCTCCACCGGGTAAAAGCCGTCGGCGTCCTTGGCCCTCCCTTCGCAGTCCTCCCAGAGTTCGCAATTTTCGCAGTCCCGGCCTAAGCATTTCTCCATAACGTCAAAGACACACCACTTGAACACCCGGTAGCCGCTCTCCGCCGCTTCGGTGACTACCCGGTTCATCAGGCCGTAAGCCTTGTGCATGGTGGAGTAAATCTGGACGCTTGCCTTAATGCCACTGGCAGATTTCGGTATGAGCAGGGATGCCTCGTATATCCGGTCATCAAACTCATCTACCTCATCCAGTTTTAGCTTCTGGGGGTGGGGACCCCTGACGGATTTCATCGAGGCCGTGAGTATCTGAACATTGGAGCCGTTCACCAGGTGGGTGCGGCTGCGCAGGGCCTCCCCCTCTATCAGGTGCTGAAAGGGAGGGGTGATGAAACTCTTCATGTGCTCATACATCCTGAGGCTCTGCTCCCCAGAACCCCCCAGAATTTTGGTCTCGCAGCCGGCCTTGAACACCGAGTCCAGCCAGGTCACCAAAGCGCCGTTAAAGGTCTTGCCGCCGCCCCGGTTGGCCCAGCAGATGCAGTCCATGACCTCCTCAAAAAAGGCAGCGGTGATATACTCCGCTGGCGGGGTATGTTCTGGACAGACCTTGGCCCGGGGGATATGGATGCCCCAGAAGACCTCGATGAAGTCCAGCAGCTCCTCCGGGTTTCCAAACCCGCAGACCCGGTGATAGTCCACCAGTTGCCGGATCTCCCGGGGCGCAGCTACTTTGGGGTCTGGATTCCAAGCCATTAAATGCTTCTCCTTCCTCAAAGCGCCTTGGGGCGGATCAGGTTGCCCCCGGTCCAAGGCGGATGCGGCTCAACCATCCGCCCCTCAGGGGGTCCCTCAGTGCGAACGCAACTGCCTGCGCCAAGCTCTCAAGCAGTTGCGACAGGTTGTGAATCTGGCATATAGAGTTACAATCATTGGCTCATTTATTGGCCGCCAATCAGGTTCTTGTAACCAATCCAGGCCGCAATAAGTTGTCTGCGACTTTTTGCCGTTTCTGAGTAAATGAATTGTGTTCATTCAGATATCACTTTCACTTGTCGTTTCCTGACCCCAAAAACCCTGCACCACTTTGAACTCGGATGGTAGATATCCACCCGATACCCTTGCCACTTCGGCGGCATGAGGTCGGCGAAGATGAACTGGCCCACACCGGCTACTTCGATGATGACCCCAAACCGATAATCATACCTGCCAGGTCCCCGGTAGAGACCCAGGTCCTTCGCCAGTTTCCGGGAAAGGGCGAGGCAACCGCCTTGTCGATGCACCTCGGCGGTAGTCGCCCCGGATGTTGTATGGCCCTTCAAACAGTAAGCGGTGATGATAGCCAGCGCTTCCTGCCGGGGTTGGCAATTGCCGGAAACTGGGTAAAAGGTCCATAGTAGAATCAGCCCAATGGCTGCGGCCTTGAGGACGCCCCTCATTCAGGCCGTCGGATGGTGGCCAACCCTCTGATGTTGTTTGTTATCATGCTAATCCCCCTCATCAAAAAGTGCGCGGGAAACCCCGCCATTCAGGGCGGGGTAGTTGACGTTTTGACCGAATAATCTTTCAGGACTACTCCATAGCCAGTTCTTCCCATTTATCGATTTCTTATAAACCGAAAACGGGGATGCCTTTTCCCCTGGCTTCTTTCATCAAGGCCATATATTTCTTACGAAATTCCGGATCGCTGAAGGGGTTGCCCTCTTCCAGGCTGAACCTGGTGGGGATGGTGGTGATGAGGCCGGTCCTCTCATACAAACCCTGAAGTTTGGCCCGGGCCTCGGAAGCCACACGCAGAAACCCGATCTTGGCATTTTCGGTTTGGGCCGTCTGGTAATCGCGCATGGCCTGGCGGATAATCTGTTGCCAGAAAGCTATTTCCGTCCCCAGGATTTCGCCTCCGTCCTGGTTCAGGGCGGCCTCTTTGAGCAGCTTGGGGGCAACCTTCAGGTCATGCTGCACCATGCGCCGGGAGATGCCGAAAAGCTTGGCAATTTCAGCGGTTGTGGCCCCTGCCTCATACATATTCCAAGCCTTCAGGGCACGCTCCCGACGGCGGTTGGATATTGGCTGAAATTGGCCTGAATCTTGGGGGGGAAGCGAAGCTGTCAATTTCGCCCTCTGACTTTTGGCCTAACCCTGCCTGAACGCTTGCAATACAAATGGTTCTGTGCCCCGGTGCCGTCATACCAGTCCCACGGCAACAGGCACCGTTTGCAGGTCCAGAGGTGACACCGGTCAAAGGCCGCCATGGGTTTCGGGGGGCCGTCAAAGGTGCAACCCCAACATTCGCCGGGGTCGGCGGCGGATTTCCAAAAAACACAATGCTCACATTTAAACCATGCCGGAGCGTTAGGCATATTATCTCCTATGATATTTTTGCTTACATTCCCGGTGATATATTGGGCCATCATAATTAATGTTGCCCGACCGCCTTTTGGTGATAATAAGATTCTCGGGGGTGTCCCATTTCTTACAATAGGTGCATTTTCGGTAATTAGGATTGCCACAAGCTGTTAACGCATTAATCCTGCGGTGCAACAAGCTGTGATATCTGCGATCTTGACACACCACTAAATTTTTTGGGTTATTGTTATGTTTGTTTCCATCTACATGATGAATAACTGCTCTTGATGGTAATGGTTTCCCCATAATATTTTCAATGATATAAACATGATCTCTCGTTAGCTTCCCGTTATAAACTTTTTGAAGATAGCTTTTGGGTTTTTTATTCTTTAAAAGATTATTACGATTTAGATTATGATATCTTACATATCTTAACGGTTCACCCTTTTTCCAATTCTTTGATTTACAAGTTACCAGTGCAATATTTGTTTTTTGACCACAACCACATTGACAATAGCCGTAAGGAATATGGTTAACTCCAAAAGACGTATCTTTAATTTCTCCTTCACGCCTGAGCCACGCGGGAGTGTTCATTTCATACCCTCCTTTCCCTCGGCCACCACCATTCAGCCCCCCAAGACCGGATGTATCAAGCCCGGCCACAAACCAGGCAGTGAAACCGGGAGCCGAACCGGGCACCGTGGATAATGAGGCCACACCAGCATTTGAAGTAGGTCTTAAAATCCATGCTCAATCGCCAAATACTGCCATAGCATGGGTCACTCGTTGGGGAAGATTAATTGGGGTTAAGGAAGTCCGAATGTCCCGGAGTTTCTTAACTTCCTCCTTATAGCTTTCAATCTTCTCTTCAAGAGCTTTTATCACCTCCTCCAATTTCAGATTATCTTCCAGCCATTTGTCATTGTCGGCCATTAATTGTTTTTCCCTTTGTGTTAATCGTTCATTTTCTTGCTTATACCGCTCATACTCATCCAGAAGACGCTCTATGGTGCGGGTTTGCCGCAAGATGATTTCATTCAGGACTTCCTCAAGAGAGTGGTCCTTATCAGTAATAGTTTCAGTTCCAAAAGATGTGCAAGCAACAGCAACAGAATCAACATCCTCTTGCTTTTCTGGTTTATTTGGTGCAGATTCCTCCGGCTGATTAGCTGGGTCCAAGAGAAATTTCAAGCCTTTTTCTGTAACTCTTAACATATAGGGGCACGGCTGGTTGGAACTGCTACAGTTCTCCAAGAGCCCTTCGTCAATAGCCCTTCTGACATATATAGAGATATCTGCTCGACATATGCCAGTCTTTTCCGCTATCATCTTTTGACTTACACCTTCCGACAAATTATAAACTGCATCAACAATTTTCATTATCTTCTTTTTGTTTCCCAGTCTTACTTCGGATAACATTTTTTTTAACTCTTCTGTAATGATGATGTTTTCTTTTTCTTTTTCCAATTTTTCAAATTGGAATTCTCCTGCCTTTATAGATTGCCGGATTTGGCTTGCCACGGCTTCAGCCGCCCGTTTATCCCCCACCAATAAGGATTTGCGTTGACCCTTGTAGGCAATAAAAATCCACCATGGCTTTCCTTCACCTTTTTCTTTTTGCCTAACTCTCACGCCCATAAATCAGGTCCTTTCCCAGCCTCCAAAAAAGTATCTCAGGGCATCTAAGGCGTGGTGTTCACCCTTGCCTGGTTCGTGTACCATGTAGCCCTTAAGCTCCCGGATCAGATTTTTACAGCGGTGGTGTATCAGGAGACCCGGCAGGCCATCTTCAGGCCTCACTCTCAGCCATTGCCGCACCAGCTCCTGACCCACCTCCACCGGCCGCCTGGGGGCCTTGACCTCTATCCCCAGGATTTCCGAAAGCATGGCCCGCTTGTCGGGGTCGGAAGGGTCGGCGAAAGCATAGGTTAGGGGTCCGTAACCGCTGGCCTGGTGATGGGCCAGGATCGCCTTGCCGTTTTCCAAGGTGGTGCGGTAACGCTGGTAATATTCGTCCAGCACCAGCACCCGCTCGCCCCCCTCGATGGGCTGAATCCACAGGCAGGCGAAGGGGTTCCGGTAACCGAAGTCGATACCCAGGTAAAGCTCTCCATCCGGGTTGTAGCCGAAGACGGCCAGGTTGCGGCTCATTTCAATTCCAGCACCCCCAAAATGCCCCGATAATACTCGGCATACCCATGATGACAGTTGCCCGAAGGCGCACTCTTAACCACCAACTGATAAATCTGGGTCTTGTTTCGCTATATTCCTTGGGAAAGACTCCATATACACCTTCAGGTTGTTTAGGGAGTTTGTCCATCATCAAAAAGTGCGCGGGAGACCCCGCCCTTCAGGGCGGGGTAGTTGACCTCCTTTCCTGCATTTCCCGAAGCCACTCCCGGTGTCTCCGCAGTCTGGGGTTAAACTCGGGCACATCAAGGCCTAGTTCTTTTTTCAGCCAGGCCGCCACCACCTGGCGGTGACAGAATTGGCCGGGCGGTTCCCAGCAGAGCATGATGAAGTTATCGCCCCCCAAGTCGTCGAGGACCTTCTGGGGGTTGAGTTTGTCCAGCACTTCAGCCCGGTAGGCGCGGATAAACTCCTCTGGCGGCAAGCCCGCCTTGACCAACGGCCAGGACGGGGCCAGAGGGCGGTAAGCCTTGCCAGTCCATCCTTTGGGCGACCTCCGGCAAATGGCCACCGCTTGGGGGAGGTGGCCGGAAATTCGAAAACAACTGGTGAATATCATTTCAACCTTACCTTCCTCCGCTAAGCCATGCTTTGCCACGCCGTGTGTAGCAGTCTTGATTAAAACGGTATGTCAGCAGATTCATATGGGGGGTCCATTGGGGCATCCATGCCGTTGTTTCCCTGGTGCCGCTTTTGGTTAAGCATTTTAAGGTTTTCCAACCGCACCTCAGCAGAAACACGGCTATTGCCGTCCCGGTCCTGCCATTTCCGGTAGGTCAGTTTGCCCTCAGCGCAAATATGGCTCCCTTTTTCCAGGTATTTGCCACATATCTCAGCCAACCGACCCCAAGCCACCAGGGTATGCCATTGGGTCTGCTCCCGTTTCTCGCCGGTGTTTTTGTCATGATACCTATCTGTGGTAGCTAGGCGTAATTTGGTTACAGATTGTCCGCTTGCGGTGGTATAGGTTTCAGGGTCTTGGCCCAAATGTCCAATTAATATCACTTTGTTCAAGGTATGCTCTCCTCAACCGCAGACTGGAAATAATTCAAATCCACCTCACTCTCGGCGTCGCCTCCAGGCTCAGACCCAAGACCAGAAAATGCAGGGCCTTGAGGCCATGAGTATCACCATCCGCCGGCTTGGTTTTGCCTTCCGGCAGGTGGTATTTCATAAATTCCGGGATGGTGTTCACGCACTCCCTGGAGATGGTCAGCCCACCGGGCCTGCCCTCCCTGGTATTGGCCAGGCGCTGCTTAATCAGGCTTCTGGCCAGGTTCTGCTCCTTGGGCGCCGCCACCGCGGGGAGCCGGGCCCGGCGCAGGCGGTTGATCAATTCCGGTTCCGCTGGGTCGCAGAAAAACCGTCTGATTTGCAATTCCTTCCGCCATTCCCCGGCAATGGCCATAAGGTCCTCCAGATATAGTTCCCTGCGGTATAGCTCGCGTATCAGGTGTATCCGGTCCTCCGGGGGAGGATGGTACTCCGCTGCCAGAATCACCGTGGGTTCTAGTAGCCCCCACTTCACCCCTGCGTAAACCTTGATCTGGAGTTCCATCCTCCTCCTTTTGCGGCGGCCTGAATGATTGGTAATAATCCTCAGCAGTCATGACCCAACGCCCCAGACTGTCTTGCTTAGCAGGAAGACGCCCAGCCTTGAGATGGCGGTAGCAGGTCCGCCAGTGGAGGCGTAAGAAATCGGCGATTTCCTTGACGCCGATGAACAGCCGGTCCTTGCCGCCGCTTGTCATGAATTCAGGTTTGGCCTCCCAATTCCTGTGCCCATTTGTGCAGGATGGTCCTTTTCTCCTGGGGCGCAGCATCATTGATTGCCCGCAGCCTCAGGTCAATTCGTTTGGTGCTCCAGCCAGCCCGGGCGCTTAAGTCCCTGAGGTGCAGCAATCGTTCCGCCAGGCTCATGATCCTGGGCTTTTCCACTTCACCCCGGGCGGCCGCTGCCCGTAGGGCCCTGCTTCGTGGGCCATAGTTATAACTTCTGCTGCCGGCCTTGATCTTAACCCGGTTTTGAGACCGTTTCGGATGCTGGCATTGCAAACAATGCTGCAAGGGGCCATAGGGGTCAATTTTGGCCTGGGCTTGATTTATGGCGCATTGCCGGGTTGAGATATTGGCCCTCAGGGCCTGACATTCGATTCTTCCGGGGCTTTTCAGAATTTCATCAATTCCTATGATTCCTGTTCTCTCCATAGCTGCCTGTCCATGCTGGTGATGATAATCTCCACCCTGGGGTTATGGCTCACCCCCATAATGCGGGAGCCGTCCCAGGAAACGATGTCCCGATCGTTGCGGATCACCCCGGCTTTTTCCAAGATATCCGCGGTGGCCGCCATGAGGTTGTTCAGGTCCGGCCGGCGGTTGTCCTTGAGCCAATAATGCGCCGTGACCTCCACCGACCCGCTGAACCGCTCCCCTTGGTATTCCATCAGAGATTTCAGGGCCATCTTCTCATAGGCCCGGTAGGACTTGGACTGGAGCACCAAGGGCTTGCCGCCCACACATCTCGCCACCTGAGAGTTCTTCTTGGTGGCCGGTTGGCCGGGGATAATCAGTCGGGTCATGTCACCTTGAGACAGGCTATTGCTGCCATCATGGCAAATACGTAAGTCGGCTTTCTGGTCAATCCCGGACATCGATTATCACCAGATTCTCACGAGCAGTTCAATGAACAGCCAGCATAGGCCGAATAATCCGATTACTCCTATAGCTGTCAGTATCAGCACCGCGAATCTCTCAGCCATGCTCTTCATCCTCAACCTGCTCCCAATTTCCCACCCTGCCGCCAGTTCACCTCGCCTCGCCAAGCCATGCCGAAGCCGGGTTCAATGTTTATTTAGTTCCTCCAACCTGATCTCCATCCGGTCGGCGTAACCCTGCCAGTCCCATTCATGTTTTAAGATGGCCTTCTGGTCACCTTCCGGGGCCAGCCGGTAAAACTGCTCCGACAGCACCGGAAACACCGGGCGGTCAATCTTCTCGATTCTTGGCCTGGGCGTGCTGGCGCAGCCGGTCAAACTCAGTCCTAAGAGCATCAGGACCAGAAGCAGCATCCACCTTCTGTTTCTCGTCTTGGACATTTTGCTCCACCTTCAGATCATTTTTGGCGATCTCCGCCGCGGCCTGCCAGTCAGCGGCTTCCTGACGGGCTTTCTGTGCTTGGCGTTCATGCCAAGTCCCCCGGAGCCATAGGGCCAGGACTCCCAGGGCACCGGCCAGGATTGCTCCTAATTTGGAAAACACCAAGCTCAACAACATTCCCATGGGTTCTTCCCTTTCAGGACTTCAGTTTCCCTCTCCACCGGCCCATTTTGAGGGCCCGGTCCACTGCTTCCACAACTCCCGCGGCCAACAGAACCACCAGAAGGGCACCGGTTAACCCCAGGCCGACACCAAAGCCGATTTTGAACCATTCCAGCATTTATTTCCCTCCCGCCGATTTGGATTGGGACCGCGGCTGTATTCCCCAAATCAGTTTGCCGCCGGCGACGATTTTGTATTGATACTCAATGGCGAACGGCTGAAAATCGGGGGTCCATTCTGTTTTGCACTTCTCAATTCTGGCTATGCCACCACGGTTCAAGGTCAAATACAGAAGTGGTTTCTCCATGGCCATCTCCGCCGCCCGCCCCAAGGCGGAACCGAATTTCTTCTGTATGGCGATGAAGGCCACACCCTGGTTTAGACGGTCGTAAATTTGGCGGAAATAGCTGCTTACTTCAGTAAACTGGTCGCCGGCCAACTCGTAGTAATCCAGGATGTTGAGGGCGTCCGGGTCTATGAGGTCCATGTAATTGGCGGTTTTTGGCGCCCGGAAAGAAATTCCCTCAATAGCGCCTGGGTAAGAGTAATCATTGGCGTTGCAGAATTTTATGAGCCGCCGCTTGAGCAGGGCCGGCCCCATCTCGGTGGCGATGTAAACCAACCGAGGGAATTTGCCTTGGTTATCGTGGGCCAGGTTCAACAACACCGTGGTTTTCCCGGCGTCGGTGTCTCCGGCAACCACCGCCATACCTTTAGGAAACCACTCCATGTGTTTGTGGAGGCCAAAGGGTAGTATGATGTCCAGCGGGGTGTCGTCCGCCTGCACGTGGTCTATGGCTTCGTAATCGGTTTCCACCAGACGGTAACAGCCACGCCGGCGGCTGTGGGGTTTGATCACGCCATCTTCTACCAGCCTGGATAAAGCCTTCCTGGCCGAGGCTTTGTCGCGACTTGTCACCAACCCCAGTTCGGCGTAGCAATCTGTCACATAAAAGACGCCCTTTGTCGCAACCACCCAATCACTGACCTGCTGCTGCATGGATTTGGAAACATCGGTTATATGTTCCTCCAATTCTTTGAGGCGCACCTTTGTCTTTTCGATGACTTCTTTGGGTTGATTGCCGTTCTTAGCCCAGTAACCCAGATGGACTGCCAGTTCCGCCAGTTGCCGTTTGCAGGAGTATTCCCGCACCTTCCGATCGTAATATTTCCAATTGACGGGTATTCCATGCTCAGCTAGTTGAATCATGTAGAGCATCAGGTCGCGGTCTTGCAGTTTTTGGTATATAAGCTGGTAGTCGATGGGCTGGCCGTCCACCTCCAACTCGCCCATGGCCTGGAAGATTTTGCGGTTACGAGGGTCCACGAAATCATCCATATGCACCCGTGTTAACCGGAAAATCTCCGGACTAATCAAGATGGCTCCCAGGATGGCCTGTTCCGCCTCAAGCTGCACTTCTTGCATATACCTCAACGCCCCACTGCCTATCCAATTCTTGCAGGCATTTCCTGGTGTTAGTTAAGCGTTAACAAGATTTCCCCTGTTTGTCCCGAATTGTCAGCCCGAATTGTCGGAAGGTGTGGAATTTTCCGGCAGATTGCGCCCTCTTCTTTAGGCATTGACAGGGTCTGACTAGGTGCTCGCCATTCTCATCATAAAATTCCCGCCCATCCCCTTGGCATACGGGGCAATTCGGGTCGGCCTGTATTGATCCATCCTGTTCTTTTGGCTCGCCATATTTGCCTTCCAAAATCTTTTCCCAGCTTTTGACCACGAACTCCAGGTCAGCCCTCCAGCCGCGGTTGTTCTCCCCCCGCAGGAAGTTGATACCGCCCGCCTTCCTAAAGAGGGCTTTCCACCACTCCGGGTCAGGCTGGGCCCGGACCGCCGGGCGGAATTTCCTGACCCGTTTTTCCGACAATGGAACGATGACCCTGGGAAAAACCGGATCAGCGGTCTCGTTCCACAATCGCGCTAGGTCATTAGGGGTGAAACGAACTTTGAAACCGTCACCGTTGCCGCCATTCAGCACCTCGGGAACAGGAGGATCATCGGCCCCCTGTACCTCGCTTTCGCCGGGCGCCGCTTTGATATGCGTGTCATTCTGGGGTTTGTCCCCGTCCACTGGCTCACCATCAACACACACACCCGACGGGGGGGAGGGGTCGGCGGACGTAGTCCGTCGACTACCCCCCGCTAGGGGGGTACCTAGGGAGTCAGTTGTCAGTGTGTCAGTTGTCAGGGCGTTATGCTTGCGTGAACCCACGGAAGTACTTTCGTTAATTAACGCAAGTGCTTCGAGGTCTTTGGGTGGATTGGGGTAAGTGCTTGCTTTTTCTGTTGAATGGGGTGATTGGTGTTTGGTAAAATTCAGGATTTTTATAAGGTTGAGACCTTCAATGGTATAACGGATGATGAAGCCTGTCTCATGAAGTTGATATAAGAGGGTCTCAATACCAGGTTGGGGGTCATAGTATGGGAAAATTTCGGCTTTAATTCTCTTAGGACGATCCTCCAGTTTGCCTTCCCTATCAGCTAAACACCAAAGACCCTCAAAGAGGAGCTGGGCAAAGGGGCCAAGTTCAGCCAAATATTCGTTTTTGAAGAATCCAGGCTTTAAGCTTCTAGCTCTCATTTATTTATTACTCCCCAAAATTTTTCTTACTTCCAACAGCCACCTGGTAGCCTCGTTAGCCCGCGGATCGCCATTATTCCTGTCTGGATGGGCCACAAAGATGAGATAGCTCAAGTGATATTTGAGCCCATCTATGATGGCTTGATGCTGTGTTTGGATTTGATAGAGCCGTTTTACCTCAGCCTGGAGCCGCCGTAGTTCAGACCCCTCCCAGGCCTGCTCCGCCAACTCGGCTTCCTTCTTCTGAATCCAGCAGGCATAGCACCGCACTTTCCAGCGCTCATCGTCTTCACGCCAAAATATTTTCCCGCAATCAATACACTCGAAGTAGGGCATAACCAACACCCTGGCCACAAAGAAAACCCCAGAAAGGCCTTACTTGGCCCTCCTGGGGATTGTTTGCAATAGTCCCGAGTGCCCCCGGCTGCCAGGTCAGATTTGCAGCCGCAGACCGGCCTCGGGTAGCCGGCCTGTTCTTCACTCCATCCTTCATCCCAGGGATATCCCCATAACCCGAGATCAAGGTTAGAGTTACTTTAACGGGGAGGGGCGCCCCCGGCGTATTGGGGATAGTTAAGGGATAGAGAAATATGTCGAATAAAAGGCGAAATAGTTTGGAGAAACAGGAGGTTAACCTGGTAGTCCCAACGGGAATCGAACCCGTGGTGGGATTTAATTTTGATAGTAATTCTTGAGAGTTTCCTTCTGGTTTCGTATCTTGTGGATAGATTGGGGATATCATAGGTTCTTGTCTTGTTTCCCCCAAACCTTTTCCAAGGTATCGATTTGCACCTTAGCATACCGCCGAGTCGATTTCAAGGTTTTATGTCCTAAAAAATCACCGATTAATCTTTCTGATACCCCCTGGTTTATTGTTGGGCGGGGCAGCACAGAAGGATCCGGGTGTAAATGCTCCCTAGGCTCAAGCCGTGGCTTCAAGATGCCGGATGAATCCGGCTTCCGATAGAATATATCCATGGCTTGCGGGAGTCAGGGGCTGCCTGTATCAAGCGCGGCCTGGGTCCGTCCGACATCACCCCCACTAACTGCAGGCACACCGGACAGGGAAACTCAAACTGGTTCGCCAGGCCGATATCCGAGGCGCAAAAAGGACATTTGAGCGTCACCGGGAAACCGCTCTCAATCCAAAAAATAAGCAGGGGGCATATCTAACGCTTTGGCAATCTTTACCAGGGTATCAACCGTGATACCCCCCTTCCCAGCTTCCAGCCGGGACAGGATTCCCAACCCGACCCCGGCTTTTCTTTCCAAAGCATTTTGGGAAAGCCCCTGGTTTTGCCTGAGTTTTTTCAATTTTTTAATATTTAATCCCATGAAACCTATGATAATTAAAGGGTTTCTGATAGTCAAGATATTTCTCAAAAAAAATGGTTTTTCCATTGAAATTTTTCTTGACAAGGCCTTTCCCCTGATTTATAGTGGGTTCAAAAACAGACGGAGGGAGGAAACAAATGTACACCGCAGGACAAAATAAAGAGCCTTCGTATGTTGGCCAGGTCGATAAGCATTTTGACCGTCGCGAGCATACCCTTGATCTCTTGGCCGAGGGGTTAGCGCTCGTCGGCGATGCATGGTGGTGTCTATACACTGCCAGCAAGGACGCCGGCTGGTTTCAGGCGGATGCGGACGATGTCCGTGAAATCGAAAGGGCCCTTTGGGCATTAGAGAAGAAGTTGCAGCCCATTGTTGACCAATACTGCGGGGGTTGCTATGAAGCTTTATAAGGTGCTCGCTAAAGGGCAGATGTCCTGCTACGGTAAAGAGATGGTCTGGGAACCAGGCCGTTGGTATGAGATTGCAGGGGACTTAGTCCCCTGCAGGAATGGATTCCACCTCTGTCGGGAACAGGACCTCCTGGATTGGCTCCATGAAGAAATCTGGGAGGCCGACTATGAAGGTGAAGCAATGGATCACGGCAACAAGCTGGTGGTGCGGAAGGCCCGCATCACTAAGCAGTGCGCTGGATGGAATGAGCGCACTGCCAGACTGTTTGCGGTCGATTGCGCTGAGGACGTGGCCAACATGATCCCTGAGCCCGAGGCCCAGCACTGTTTGGAGGTGGCCCGAGCCTATGCCGCCGGGGAGGCGTCTTATGAGGCCTTAGCCTCCGCCAGGGAAGCGGCTTGGGAAGCAACCCGGGAAGTGGCCTGGGATGCTGCCGTGGCCGCAGCTAGTGACGCCGTCTATGACGCCGCCCAGGAAACCGCCTGGGCCGCGGCCAGAGACGCCGCCTGGGACTCCGCCCGTGCCGCGGCCAGGGCAGCCGAGGACGCCGGGGATGCTGGGGCCGCCGCATTGACCGTAACCAAGGACGCCGCCTATGACGCCACCTGGGTAACTGCCTGGGCCGCAGCTGGAGACGCAGATGGGCCCGCCGCCCGTGCCGCCCGAGACGCGGCCTGGAAGGCCGCTAGAGAGAGGCAGACCAGGATGTTAAAGGTTTTGGTGGGTTAGGGCGAAGACAATGACCATTGATTTCTTAACAAAATCCATTTACCAGGAAGTGTCGCGGGCTAGAGCCCATTACAAAAGGGTGGTGAACTATGGAAAACCTTGAACCAATCAAGGGCATCAGCGGGACTCTGGCGTCGGCGGTGCTGGGGGTGAACCCCTGGAAAAGCCCCCTGAGCGCCTATAACGCCATCTTCGGCTTGGAAGAGGAGGTGGAGCGCGAAGTGATGACTTGGGGCACAAGACTGGAGCCCCTCATTGCCCGCGAATATCAGGAGCGCACCGGGGCCGTTCTCTGGCCCAACACGGATTTCGGCCTTGACCACCGCTACCCCATGCGCCATGCCGAAATCCCCTGGTGGACCGGCACGCCAGATAGATTGGTAGTCAATGACCCCAAATATCTCATCGACCCCGAGCTTTACTATGCCGATGGAGAAAAAGCCAGGGTCGCCATGGAAACAACCTTAGCCGACCCCGCCTTCTGGGCCCAGGTGGAAAGAGGCTGGGAGGCCAAAACCGCTGGCCCTCGCATGGCAGTCTTGTGGGGCGAGGAGGATTCTGACGAAATCCCGGAGATTTATCTGGTCCAGAGTTCCTGGTATCTGTGCCTGACCCGGAGCTACAACCCAGAGATCACCACCTGGGATGTGTCCGTCCTTCTGGGCGGCCAACAATTCCGCACCTACCAGGTGCGGTTCAATCCCAAACTGGCCGAGGCCATGGCCGCCCGGGCCGAGGAATTCTGGCATAACCATATTCTCACCCGCACCCCGCCGAAGCCCAGCGCCGACCCGGCCTGGCAGGCATTTTTCCGCCGCTTCTATCCGGTGGAGACCCAGCCTCTCACCGAGGCCACCCCGGAAGAGGCGGCCAAGTTCCATGCTCTCTATGAGGCGAAACAGAATCTGGATATCTGGCAAAATCGTTATGACTCCATCGTCAATGAGCTCAAGCTCATGATAGGTGACCGCGCTGGTATCCAGGGTGGGGAGTTTGGCGACTGGAAGCTGACCTGGAAAAAAACAAAAGACATACAAAAGATTGACTGGAAGGCGGTGATGGACGAACTCTGCCAACGCCTTCCTGATCTGGCAGAGACCATCAGAGAAGCCTTCAAAGCCCATACCACCACCGTCCCTGGGCCCCGGCGCTTCCTGCCGTCCTGGCCCAAGGAATCCAAAAGAAGGAGGGAAACAGCATGACCCGACCCACGGGTAAACCGACTCCACCGCCACCCACGACCACCAAGGCTCCGCCAGCGCCCCAAGGCCCCAAAAAACAGGCGCTTGAGACCATCAAAAAATGGATCGGCGCCAAGGAAAACACTTTCGCCACCCTCCTGGGCAGCCCGGAGGCCGCCAAGAGATTCGGCCAGGTTCTCATACTGGCCTGTCTCCGCAACCCCTCCCTGCTTACCTGCGACCTGAAGAGCCTGTTTCTGGCCGCGCTGTACTGCGCTCAACGCGGCCTGGAACCCGGGGTGCAGGACGGCTGCGCCTTGGTGCCCTACAAGGGAAAGGTCACGCCCATCCCACAGTATAGGGCCCTGGTGAAGCAGGCTGTGGAAACCGGCAGTGTCAAGTCGGCGAAAGCGATCCTCATCCATGCCCACGACATCGTGGAATGGGAGGAGGGCGAAAGCCCCAAGTTCGTCCACAAGCCCGCCCCCTTCGGCCAGGACCGGGGGCCGGTGGTGGGAGCCTACTCCCGCATCGTTATGCCGGATGGTGCCATCGAAATTGAACC
>Ga0207433_10008843_pt1 | contig 16235 bp, 10 predicted proteins | sample YelNatPaOPGAMG01_FD_187559 | JGI IMG/M metagenome (GOLD analysis project Ga0207433, IMG submission 187559) | Hot spring thermophilic microbial communities from Obsidian Pool, Yellowstone National Park, USA - OP-RAMG-01 (SPAdes) (version 3) | ecosystem: Environmental > Aquatic > Thermal springs... | reverse complement strand
GCAAACGATTGTTTAAACGCAAACTCGGCTTCCCGCAAAACACGTTTCCGTTCTTCCTCATTTCGTGGGTTGAGATACCTCCACGCATAAATACCGCCAATTGCGCTGCGTAGCTTTGAAAATGCCTTCTGGGCGTCGTCATCGCGAATAAATTTACGGTCGCCCTTGAAACCTTCATAATCCCTGTGCAGGTAAACCTTTTCGGCAAACGCGCAGATATTTGAAATCGGAGTATCGTATGTAATCCAGTTTCCAATCAGTCTTTCAGAATATTCGCTCCAGAATTTATGGTCTCTTTCTATGATGTCTTCGGTTATCTCTGGAACTGGATTACGATTAATTTTCATGATTATTCCGTACGGCGTCAGATACGGATACATCCAATCGAGCGGGAAACTTTCTTCAACGTAGAACTCATGATCAGGATTTTTATCGAAAATAACTTTGGTCAACAACGCATTAATTGACATGACAGCAACCTGACCTGAAACCTGCACTCTGCCCCCTTCAATCCGGACATCTTCGCCTGGACGCAGCTGTCCGGCAGCGAGGCGGCGCTGGGCATCCTCTATATAATCCTGGAACGCCTTTTGCGAATCAGCAGGTGAAGGCGTGATTATCTCAAGGTCAGGATAAACCCCGCCTAAACTTTTTTTAATCTCTGTCGGAAATGCTTCTTCAAGCAGGATACGGTTTAATCTTATGCGGGTGTGACTTTGCGGATTCTGTGCAATAAATCTCTGGGTTCTTTTTGTTAACTGAATTCCTGCAAACCTGTTTGTCTCGTAAATCAGTTCTTTTTCAAGCAGTTTATTCAGATCTTTGGCAAGAGATTTTTTAAACGTTCTCTCATCTGACGAATCCATCAACTTTAACGTCTCAGGCGAGAGATTTGAAACTATGTATTTTGAAAGCGGCTTATCTTCCTTTAATTTTTTCTTCAACGATTGAATATCCGTGAAATCTGACTCTTTAAAATAAGAGGTATATGTACGACGACGTTTTTCGACCTTATCGCCCAGCGGCATAAAAATTGAATCCAGAAAACCAAGAGGCTTGAAAAGCTCAGAAAAGAAGGGTGGATCTTTCTGAGCGCTGCGATTGTAATGAGCCCGAATGTAATTCAAATATGTGGCGTCTGCAAGCGCATTTTGAGTGATAAGGTAGACATCACGACGGTCAAAATCAGGGTCGCGTGGTTTTTTAGAGGGCGGTATGAAACTTTCGCAGAAAATCATATAAGTTGGGTTGAACCTGCCCGGGTCAGTGCCACCAAACAAAACAGCATCCTTTTCCATCTCGGGATAAATTTTTGCCCCTTTTTCTAGTAATCTTTTCCGTTCTTCGGAAGAATAACTCCATTCACCCTTTTCATTTTTAAATGGCGGACGGAACATGTCGTGTCCGAACCAGTATCCGAACAAGTGACCACGTTGCTCGTTGTCTGACCAGTGCGAGAGTATGGACTTAATAGGCATTAAACCTAAAAGGACAATCATGGCAGTGGCTGGCGCTTTTGACCGCGCAAACAAAAACATAGCAGTGGAAAATCCGGCAAGCAGGAATGCGTATAACGCGGTGAACCTTACGAGCGGGTCTTTACTCGGTATAAGATCGAACAGCGGTTGTTCAATTGCAACATCGAAACCTTCCGGATTTGACCTGACAACCAGTAATACGTAAAGTGCAATTGCAGTTGCAATCATTGTGCCGACGAGCGCGGGAACTCTGGCTTTTGTGTAGTTGTTGTAAATGTAGGAAATCGCTATTGTTAAACCATAACCAATTCCCATACAAACAAGCACGTGTGAAGATGTAAAGAATACACGATTAAGTTCGCGGCTCTGTCTATCCGGGGAGGGATTAAGCATAATTAAGAGCAATACCGCAAGACAGAAGTAAATTGCTATCAGACCAATAATCCATGCGCGTTCCGGTTTTTGTAAGTAATAATATGCAATCATCATTGTTATAAAGCACACCGCAAGGAATGCAGCGGCTGTAAACATGCCGATTACAGGCAGGAAATTTGAAAGCGATACCGATTTTTGCGCCAGCAACATAAGTGAAAAGAGAACAAGTGTGGCGCCAATCGCGGTAAACAGCCAGATTATATATTTCTGTCCTCCCTCACGGTAGACCTTGTAGCCGAAATAGAAAACGGGTATTAGACCAAGAAACAGATAAACCAGAGTGAATTCATCTACTGCGCCTTCAAAATACATTATAAGTTGTTGCCAGAATCGCGCTGGTTCGTTAAAGATATCAGTTGGGTTTACTTTTTCGTATTGTCCCCGCGTTAACGCATGTTTAAAGCCTTCGACCGTTCGTGGATAACCCCAGTTCATTGGGGGGTTCGTCATCGATGCAATCGGCATGTAAAAGTAAAAGCCTGCGCCGGCGCAATATAGAACAATACCGATAAGTATGGTTTTCCATTCTGTAAATACTTTCTTGGTTTTAATAATGAGCCAGGCTGCAATTAGAATAGAGAATACACCAATCAAATTAAATATGTAAAAAACCATCGAAGGACGAGATGGGTCAATGGGATGCTTGAAAGATGATATATCGCCTTTTGAGGCAAGAATAAGCCCCGCAAAATAACAGATACTGTTCAGAATAAATAAATCCCTTCCAAGCCGCGGATTTGCAGCGGCAACAGCAATTTCAAGCCCAACTGCGGCAAGAAGCAAAGTCTGATGTGTAGTAAGACATATTCCAAACATGAAGAACGCCAGATACAGATACTTCTTTTCCTCCGGCGCATACATCCATCGAAATAAAAAACAAAGAACAAGTGTCAGCGAAAGGACACTCAGGGAATATACCTCAACAATCACGGATTGACTCCACATGAATCCGTTGAATCCCATCAACATTGCAGCCACATAACCAGTAAAGAAACAGATTAGATTTTCCCATTTCTTAGGAAGGCCTTTTAATTCATCAAATGCCTCGATAATAAGACTGCTCCCACGTGAGACCATCATGCCGATTAGACCGCATCCCAATGCCCCCGCAAACGCAGAAGCAACCGCAACTCTGAAGGCGATATTCGAAACAGGCAGCAAAACCGTAAATAACCATGTATAGATTGTCCAGACAGGATAGCCTGGCGGATGCGGAACACCTGCATAATAAGAAGCAACCGCAAGTTCGCCGCAATCCTCTAGCGTGCAATCCGGCGCAAGGGTATAATAGTACCCGCAGAATACCAGAAAAGAAGTAACCGCAAATGTTATCCAATCAATTTTTCTGAAAAACGGCGGCGCTTTTTTCTTCATAGGTGGTTGAATAACAGTCTTTTCTACTACCGGTTTTACGGTTTCTCCGCCTTTAACCTTATCTTTCTGTGGCTGTTGTTTTTCCATATCAGGTATAATTCAGGTTTTCTAAAATCTTTGGTTTCTTACTAATCAAAAATATTAAAATAACACACTTACGGGACTTAATGTTAATTTTCCCAATCCCATTTATAAACGGATATTATATTTAATTTGAAATAACAAGGTTTGTCCATTTAAAAAGAGGGGTTGTTAGAATATTATGCTCGTTATTTTGCCCTCCAACATAAAAAGTAACTAAATTCTGGTTGCTTAATGCGGATTCAGGTATTTCGATTTTGTTTGTGCTTAAAGCAATTGTAAATCCGCTTCTTGGCTGTTGACTGCTGATTAAAAATGAACACAGGAAAATTATGACAAGAAACATCGGTGATAATTCTATAATTTTCTGGAGTCCCGAAGTTCTAAATAATATCGGTAGATTGTTAGCCCCGACACCTACGCTATCTTCTGATTCAGGCGCATTTAGTTTTTCAATTATTGCGCCTTTAACCTCTGACGATGGTGAGCGCGGTCGAAGTCCGCTTAATATCGTTTCTATGTTCTGCTGACTGATAATATTCTTTTTCATAAGCCTGTATAATCTTCTTTAATTTTGCCAAGCCATACCGATACCTCCCCGCAGCTGTATTTGGAGAAATACCAAGAATGCCGCCAATTTCTTCAAATGTAAGATTGTGCCAGATTTTAAGCACTATGACTTCCCTCTGTTTGAGAGGGATAGATTTTAAAGCCTCCGTAACAATTTCTGAAATGTTATAATCGTCATCTTCAGATGATGCCGGGTAAAACCAGTTATTATCAGTATTTGTCTTGTAATAAATAACTGATTCAATTTCGGATTTAATTCGCCGCCAGATATTTCGTTTCAGGTTTAAGGCGCGGTTGCGGTAACTTTTAAGACAGTAATTCATTGGCTGAGACGGGGGAACATCAAGTTTAATAAGTGCAATAAATGTCTCCTGCAATATGTCTTCGGCTTCTGGTTCCGAAAGACCGAGAGCCTTTCCATATAATAATAAACGGGCAGACTCTTCCTCATAGAGCCTTATTATCCACTCAGACTTTAAATCTTGCCCGTATATTTCCATCCATAAATTAGACACCGGAGTTTTGAAATTTGTATAAAATTTTCGCAATATAAAATCAGGATAAACCCATTTGTTACAAGAGATAATATGCTTACATCACAATTGCTTTTACTAATTACTCTACAAACTTAATTTGATTGACTGCAATTTGAGTTTGTGGTTTATTAGTAGTGGATATGGCGAATGACCTTAAAACGGCGCTGATAAATAATCTGCAGGCGCAGGTCCAAGCCAACCCACAGGGAAGGTTAGTTTCACCCACAACAAGAAGGTTCTTTTATGGCAAATCGTATTTTGCTTCCATGGAATATCGTTGCGCGCAACTTTACGCCGCGCGAGGAGTTGAAACAATGGGTTCAACGGGAGATTCAAAAACTTGAACGGCACTTAACGAATTTTCCTCATGAATCCGTTCATTTGCAAGTTGTATTTGAATATCATAAAAAGACTAAAAAATTCACTTCGAACCTGACACTCCGCCTTCCATCAAACCTCCTAAATGCCAAAACCATAGATGAAGACCCTATTTCTGCGCTTGCAAATTCTGCTAAGGCTTTAATTCGTGAGGTCGATCGGTTGAAAGATGACTTGAGACATATAAAGGATCGCCACAGAGTAAGAGAAAAAGCTGCTGAATCCGGAGAAAAACCATCCCCTGTTCAGCCCTTGGTTTCTTTTGCACCAGAGCCTTTACCGGAGGATAAAGCTCCTAAAAATATCAGTGAATTGCTAAATCAGGTGATTGAAGAAAATCATGAACGTCTGCTGGATTATGTGAAGCGTCAGATAGATTACTTTGAATCTCTGAGAGAAATCCCGATCAATTCGATTGACGCCGAAGCGGTTTTGGACGAGGTGGTAAAGGAGGTATTGAAAAATCCGGATGAAAAGCCGGATGAACTCGGATATATCCAATGGATTTACCAACTTATTAATGATGAATTAAATAAGAGACACAGAATGCTGAAAGCAAGACAAAAGGCAGTATCAGTCGAAGATATAGAGGAGGAATTAGAGTCCGCGGATGAAATGACCCCGTTAATGGTCTCTATGTTAAACGAGCCTCCCGAAGATGAATTCCGGAAACAACCAAGGTTATTTGTTCCATCAAGAACGCTGCCTCCTGATGAAGAACTCGCAGAAAAAGAATTTATTAACGAATTAATCGAAAATTCACGCACATGGGATAAGATTGAAAAAGATGTCTTTGAATTGCATTTCATAGAGGGTTTCAGCGCAGAGGATTGTGCAATGATTCTAAAAACAGACCTATCAGAATTGCGAAATGCAATTTCAAATGTCCACGAGCGAATACGACGAAAAATCCTTGAGGAAATGTGGACAAAATAATTTCATTAATTATGTTTGATATTATTTAAAACCTGTTTTAGCAGTTCGTGATATTCCAGCGCTGTTTGCTCCCATTTATATTTGCCGGCATATTTACTGAGGACATTACGGTCATATTTAGTATTCAATATATCTAATATCGCACGTGCTATAATTTCCGGTGACCTTGAATCAACCATTACCGAAGTAATATCATCCGATAACACCTCCGGAATACCGCCGACTTTTGTGGTAACGACCGGCGTTCCGCAAGACAACGCTTCAAGGACAACATTTGGAACGCCCTCGTTATGGCTCGTTAGACAGAGAACATCTGCTGCCTGCATAAATTTAGCGGTTTCCTCAACACGCTTTTTCCCGGCAAAAACTATCTTGTCCGTAATATTGTATAACTTTGCACGATTCCGGAGTTTCTTTTCCAGCGGTCCACTACCAATAAAAATCAAACGCGAATTCTGTACACCCAACTTATGCTCAAGGACAAAAAATGAATCGAGTGTCAATAATGGGTCTTTTACAGGCAACAGATTTCCAACAAAAAGAATAATTTTTTCATCCTGAGACAGACCGAGCATCTTTCTTGTCTCGCTTTTATCAGCCGGATGAAAAATATTTTGTTCAACCCCATAGTAAATCACGCATAATTTATCAACAGGAAAACCACGCCCTTCAAGGATTTTAGCAAGACTACGGCTGACTGTAACAACGGCTTTTGCGCTCTCCAGTTCTTTAAAAATAATTTTTTTTCTAAGAGGAAAATACGCATACTGATGAATATCAGTTCCAAGCGCAGTTACTACGACAGGCACATTTAATTTTCTTCCAATGCGGCATGCAGCACATCCATCTGGGAAAATCCATGAAGCTAAAATTATATCAAATTTAAACTTATCCTTTATTTTCAATATCTTTTTTATCAAAAACAAATACATCAACCTATGGTTAAACAACGTTCCCCATAACGGAACATACGGAACAGCTTGATATTCAGGCGAAACAGATACATCCTGCGGACATGGATAATATTTTTTCCAGAATAGGAATGATGGTCGTGGGGAAATAACCTTTATTTCACAAAGTTCTGAAAAATGCCGGACAAACCGCGCATTAAATAAACCACGGCTAAATTCAGTTTCATCTGGAAACAAATTCGATATGTAAAGAACTTTCATCTTTTGTAGCGATAGTTTCGGTAATGATGCGGATTGCCAACTAATCCGTCCTCAGCCGCATGAATAATGTTTACCATCTCCCTTGCGCTGACATAGTGATATTTAAACCGCGGATTTCTAACTGAAAAATCTTTTAAAAAACTGTGAAATTTGAACATCGGGACTTCAAGAAGCATATTAAAATTTTTTTCAATCCCGCCATGTGTGTGCAATTTTATAAAAATCCATTCAGGACGTCCAACCACATGGATATGCAGTCTAACCCAGACATTGAAACGGGTTGGTGTTGGTGGATTTGCTGCCGTTAGATCGCCGTTTTCGATTCGCGGAAAAATCCCATACTTCCTCCATTGCCAATTCAGACCAAGTGGTCCCTGCACCGCGAGCAATTTTAACCCGCTTTCATGTTCATTGTCCCGTGTTTTTACACAAACAACTTCGCCGCGATCAATTGGTCTTGGTTTACCGTCATTTTTAATATAGTAAATACTGTTAATTACTCTTGATTGCGTAGGATTCGGCGCCGAGGGCATAGTAAAATCTGCGTAACACCCTGTTCTTGCAAGCACATCAATCTCATTATCTACACCGCAGAAAAGCCGCTGCGGATGTGAATTCGCAATAGCCCAATTGCCATGAATAAACCCATATCTGACCTTACCGATATTGTCCACAGACAAAAATCCATGTTTTCTCAGATTGTTTATTCCTATGGTGAGTTTTTCTTCAAGGGAAGATTCAGTATCAGAATCGTGATGAAGATGAACCTCTGTTTCAGCGCCGGTTTTATCGCAAATCTCTTTTAGTTCATCCAGAATCTGCGGTTTATATTGTTCGATAGGATAGAAAAAAGTATGGCGTGGAGGAATACCATCAGAGTCGTGGAATCTTGCGGTAATCAACGGCAATTTAGCCTTCCATATTTTGCATCTTTCAAGCGCTTTCTGAAGGTCTGCTTTATGAAGCGGTTCAAAATGGTCGCATATTGCTATCAAAATATGTATATCACCCTCTTCCGGCAGTTTTAAAGGGCGATTTCTGATATAAGATCCAAGCCATAAATTTAATGCCTTAAACACAATTGTTAACCTGCACTTTCGTTAACGGTCATCCAAGTCTGGCGATTACGATTTTTAAGATAGTAGACGAACCCCGAAACAACCTGCCAGTTTAAAAATACAAAACCTGCAGGAATAGAAAACAATCTAACTTTGCTCTCTTTAAATACAAAACCAAGAAACGCAAGATAATAGAAAAAAATCTGTAAGATCATAATAACCATATAAAAATTTTTTTGAATGAAAAAAAGGTTGGAGAAAAACATGCCGCACATAAATACTGGACCAGTTAACCGCATATATTTATGCGAAATGAGTTGGAAAAACAACCTGTTATTCCAAGGAAATATCCACTGTGGATATCTGAATAACATCTGAAAATTTCCCGCCAATGTTCGTTCTTTTCTGATTTTCTCTTTTTCCGGCTCGAGCGGTTGAGGGTCGTAAGCAACAGCGTTCGGGTCAAAAATTACTCTGTAACCTTTAATAGCAATTTTCATTGGTATAACAACATCGTCGAGGATGGTATCTGCAGGAATAGGTTCAAAAAGTTCTTTTCTTATTGCATAAACGGCTCCGGTACAACCAATGCATGAATCGAACACAGATTCGTTGTATCTGACCATTTTCTCAATCCGCCAGTATAAATCCACACCTGCGCCAACAGAGGTTGAAGCCGGGTCAATTTCAAGGGAACCGCTAACAGCACCGACTTCTGGGTCGTTAAAATGGGAAACAAGCATCGGTATAGTATCGGCATTAAATTTCTGTCGTGCATCACAAAAAACAATAATGTCACCTGTGGCATTTTGAACACCGAGATTCACGCCAGAAGATTTTCCAGCCCTCTCATTTACCTGAATCAATCTTACTTTTGGATGATTGAGCGAGGTTACAATCTCATTTGTTCTATCCGTTGACCCGTCGCTGACTATAATTAGTTCAAGAAATTCTACCGGATAGTTTGTATTTAAAAGATTCTCAATCCGGCTTAAAATCCTGCGCTCTTCATTGTAAACAACAAGAACAACAGAAACGCGCAACGGGGAGGAAGAAAGAAGATACTTTTTTCTTCGTGGAAATATTTTTGCAAGGATTGCAATTAAAACAGGATATCCTGCAAAAGTATAAATCAATAGTATTAGGCTCAACCAAAATATAATCAAAGCCACCATACCTACCCACCACAAATCCGATTTATGATAATCCTTATAATTTTTTCATTACGTATTGCCAGAACCAAATTACAGCATATGTTAAAGCCCAAATAAGAATTAAATCAATGATTCGCGGTCTTCTCCAAATTTTTCTTCTCATTTCTTCTCTGGTATCCTGTTCTGCCTCGCTTTCATCCGGACTCTTTTCAACAGCAATTACACCACCGGTGGCGACTGGCACAACTGTATTTACTGCCGATGCTGCAGATACAGCTGGAACCAGAGATGGTTGAAATTCAGGTTGTGGAATCTCCTTTACCGAATAACCTAACTTGTCCGAAGAAGCAACTCCATTAAAAGGCAATCTGTATTGTCCCTGAAAACCTAATTCATTTTCAATAGCAGCCTGAAATTCCTCAGATTTCTGTTCAACTTTTTCGTCATTAAGCCGCTGGAAAGCCGCTATTGTTCCAGCAATAACATAGAACGTCAGGTTGAAACCCCATCCAATCATCCATGAAGATACAGTGTATGATGTCAACATAACCATAAGTACACGCCTGACACGTTCTTCATCCTCATTTTCACAACGGGTCTTAATCAAACTACGGAAACAACAATAAATTATTCCGACAAACAAAAGTAAACCACCGTATCCAAGTTCAGTGCCAATCTGAACATAACTACTGTGAGGTGCTTTGGGATACCCGTGAATACGCTGGAAAACATATTGAAATGTATCTACTCCTGTGCCTTTTGGAGAGAGTGCCTTCATTGTATTATAGCCCACCTGCCACGCTTGGACTCTGACCCGAATGCCCTCGTCGGCATGCATCGTCTTCATTTGTTCCATTCGTGGAAGCATTTGAATCCCCGTCCATCCCACGGTCAAAGCTAATATTAAAATAAACGCTTGCGCTATTTTAGGACGCCCGAATGTAAAACCGACAACTGTTGATATAAATCCTGACAAAAACGCCCCTTTCGATTGCGTGAGATAAAGACAATACGCTGGCAATATCATTAACAAAGCGCCTATCTCCTTAATGAAAAGCGGTCTCTTCCATATAAAATAAAAATACAGCATCAGCAAAAGCGGAACAATGCTATGACCAAGGGCATTAGGATTTTCGAATAGACTCAAATTAAAGGAAAGTCGTCCCTTGTTGACCGCATGTGTCAGATAGGCTGAACCGAGAGGGTCAATGCCAAACTCGCTTAAAACAGCCATCAAACTGATGAACACGAGAAATGCCATCCACCATATTAAAAGCAGGTTTAACCTTTTCCAATTATTGACCGCCTGAACTATCACGATATAACTCACAAGCATTACTTTTAATCGGCTCCATGTATCTGATATCGAGCCCGGTGTAAACAATAATGCCCATGCAAAAAATGCAAAAACCAACCAATCGTGTGCAGTCTTAAAAAGAGATTTAAACGAGAAACCTTTTTCTCTGAAAAACATTGTAAAGATGGCAAATGCAAGGGTAAACATAGCCGGACGCAATGTGCCCAGTGCAGCCACCCACTCCTGCGGTCTCAGATAATAAACCGCCAATAGTAATATTACAGCAAAGAAATCCATTCGGAATATAGTTTACCCAATACAACCGAAATAGCAACTATTGTTAATTCCCTGCAAAATAATTTAGTTACCATAACAAAGATTCCTGTAAACATCGGCATAATCATTCGCCATTTTTTGCAAAGAAAATTGTGTCTGAACTTTCTGTCTTGCGCATTCCCCGAGGAACTTAATTCTGTTTAAATCCGAAATTACTTCTTTCACAGATTCACATATCATGTCAACAGATTCAAGATTTCGCAAAAAACCATCCTTGCCGTCAGTAATCGTTTCAGACGTTCCCGGTGTCGGATGCGCAAGTGCAGGTATTCCACAAGCCATAGCTTCAAGCAAAACATTCGGAAATCCTTCCTTCAGAGATGGAATTATTAGTATATCCATCGCCTGGTAGTACGGCGCCATATTCCGCTGATAGCCCGCAAAAATTATTCGTTCACGATACGGAGACCTATTCGCCATCTCTTTAACCTGATTGCAATCTGTGCCACCGTCGCCAACAAACAGCAGATAAACGTTTTTAAAATTGTCTGCCATGTTATTAAATGCTTCGATAAGTTCGCGGTGGCGTTTACCGCGGTCGAATCTTCCCACAACACCAAGTATAATTGCGTTTTCTGGAAGGTTTAATTCTCTGCGAACATCAAGTTTATATTCTGGTTTAAACTTTTCTGTATCAACTCCGTTAAAAACAGGCAAAATTTTTTTGGGCGGAAATCCAAGATTAACAAAGTAATCTTTTAGTCCGCAGGAAACTGTATGAATTAAATCGCATTGTTTATAACAGAATTTACGGAGACCTATCTTAAATTTCGTATTATCTTCCGGTTTAATCATGCCATGCTCTCCGTGAAGCAGTTTAAATGACGGAGAAATGAACTTCGCAGCAGTTGTGTAAATTAACGGACCAAAATTATGTGTATGGACAATGTGTGGTCTGATTTTCCTTATAACTTCTGATAATTTTAAAATAGTTTTAAAAGAAAGACCGGGCGGTTTGTTTAATACAAAAATCCCCTCTTTATTCGGGAATCTGACTGCAAAATCGCCTGCACGTTCAAGACAACAGACGTAAATAATGAAACCGTTTCCATGAAGGATTCGGGATACATTCACAACCCCATTCTCCATACCTCCGGGCTCGAGAGAGAGTACCACATGCAAAACTTTTAGATATTCATTTTTTGAATAATACGGGTTTATGTTTTGACTAAAATTTCTCATTTATTGCAAAATATGGCGCGCCCTAACGATCTTAATCTTATAAACGGCACTTTTATCCCAATTTGCCTTTTCAAAAAAGGAAATGGCCAAAAAAGGAAAGACAGACTCAGTTCGCGGATCGCATTTGTATTTTCTCCGATCCCCAAATAGATTAAGGATACCTGAAAACGGTGTATTGATAATATCTGCAGCCATGTCCAGAATTTATAAAAAGGGACTATTTTTGAGTTCCAAGCTTTGCATATAACACGCGCCATATTTTCTTTCATCCGGGACGCATTACTGCTCATATTTGAGCTATGTTTCCGGATTTTAACAAGGGCTTCGGGGCTCAGATATATTTTAAATTTTTGCGCAATACGGATCCACATATCCCTGTCTTCTGAACTCCTTAGGGATGTGTCAAAACAACCGCAAGCATCAAAAGCAGATTTCTTAACAACCACAGAAGATGGCGCAAAGCGGGTCATCAGTAAAATATCAGAAGCGGAAATTTCTCCACACAAGTAATAATAAAAATCTTTCTGCTTAATCAGATTCCCTTTTGAATCAATGTACTTTGACAGGCATGCAACAATTGCAAAATCCGGTGGCAATTCTGCAAATCTTTTCATTGCCGATTCAACCATATTCGGTTCCAGTTCATCATCAGCATCTAAAAAAACAAGATAATCGAATTTTGCCTCTCTTATCCCAGTGTTCCTTGCAGCAGATAAACCGGCATTTTTCTGATAAATATATCTAACTTTCTCACCATAACCTGCCACGACTTCTGCAGTATTATCCGTCGAACCATCATCAATGATTATTATTTCAACAGGAGAATAAGTCTGATTCAGTGACGAATCTATCGCAAATGGCAAATAATGGGCATAGTTATAGGCAGGTATTATGATGGAAACACCCGGATTTTCGGATTGGTTGTTTTGAGCAAGCTTTTCTTTTTTAAAATCAGAAATTTCTTCAATCTTTTGCCGTTCAAGGCTCATGAATCTGGAGACTTTTTACAGAAAAATCATACTCCCTTTAATTCCTTTTGCTTGTCTCTGTAGCTATAATAATAATTATAGGAATAATAATAATAGTTGTAATAGTTGTAATAATTTGAGAAGCCTGAAAGGTCGAGCCTGTTCAGGACAAATCCGTAAATATTCGCACCATTTGAAATCAGATTGTCAACGGCAGACCGGAAATAACGGATTGGCGTCCTTCCACTCCATACCACAAAGACTACTCCGTCAACAGTTTGCTGTAACATCGCAGATTCGCTCAGACCAAGTACCGGCGGCGTATCAATAATAATCCTCTGGAAATTCTGACGCAATTCCTCCATGAGTTTGTTGAATATCGGTGTCCCCACCATTTCGGTAGCACCCTCTAAATGCTTACCGCAGGAAATCAGGTATAAATTTTCATGGTCGGTTTGCCTGCAAGCCTCCTGCCATGGGATTTTGTCAATCAGAATATTACTTAGTCCCGGAGACGAACGAAGGTCGAATAGCCTGTGGATTTTTCCACGACGCAGGTCACCATCTATTATAAGTGTCTTTTCTCCCATGTGGGCAAAAGAAACTGCAAGATTGACAGCAACCATTGTTTTGCCTTCTTCAGGCATTGCGCTTGCAATAGAAACAATCTGTGGATTTTTTGTTTTTGCTCCCACTGACAACAAGTTTGTTCTAATAACCCTGAAGTTTTCCACAAGGTGTCTATCGCCAGTACCATCGGCGCTGATTATCGGATATCCGGCAAGCCCTAACGTCTCAACTCGAGGAACAATACCAAGTCCCCGAATCCGGTACATCTGTTCAACTTCTTCAACGTCCGACACAGTATGGTCAAGGAACTCAATCAAAAACGGCATACCGATTGCCAGCATCATCCCGAATACAAGGCATGTCAAAATGATCTTCATTTTATTTGGGGATACAGGTATTTCATCTCGCAATTCCAGATGTCCCAAAAATTGCAATTGCACCCTTTCTTTATCAGCGCCGAAATCAATCATACTAATCTTTTTTGCCATCTCAGCATAAATCGTATTCCAGCCAAGTTTACCTGCCTCGTTGACCGACAAATCCTGAAGATATTTTTCGTTATCCTGCACTGCCTTTTCATATTCCGGCAGCTTCGCCATCAGTTCCTTCCGTTTCTCAAGGAGCTTATTGTACTCGAGATTATAACGGTTTTGCGCAACAGTTAATTCAGCTTGAAGGTTTTTATTAATTTCATCCAGTCTGCGAAGCAATTCTGCCATCTTCGGGTGTGCCGGAAGATATTTCTTTTCTGCCTCTGAAATATCCAGTTTAAGTTTATCCCGTTCTTTCTGTAATTTCGCCCAATCCTGAGACGTAGGAGTAGAAATCATATCCGGAACGACAACAATCGTCCTGGATTTATTATCATTACCATCCGTTGTTGTTACAACATCACCTACACGTACCGTGCTTTCTTTCTCGAGCGTCGATAAAAGAGAAAGTTTTTCAACTGCGTCGAGCGTAGGATCTGCCAGCGTCGCTCTTATCCTGTCCAATTCTGACAATCTCTTGGATGTCTCAGTAATCTCGCGTGGCAAATCTTTTAGCTGTTCAAGCTTCAACAAAATTTCTGTCCTCTTTTTTTCATCCTGAAACTGATATTTCGATTTTAATGCCTCATCCATCTTTTTGGTGACCTCTTTCATTTCATCAGTATAGGACTTGATAATAGATTCTCGGTATTGATAGCGTTTTTCATCTCGGTAAGCTAAATATTCATTAACCATTACTTCTGTCCAGTTTCTGACCAGGTTCTTGTCATAAGAATAAAGGTCAACTTCGAGATTTTTTTCGGAATTAAACTTTACCTGAATAGATTTAATATACTTGGCATAGATCATTTTATAAGGCTCGTTGATTCCGAACCTTTTTGCTGTCCTTTGAATAATATGAGGTGCGGTCAGTTGAGCAATGATATCTCTTTCTGTACCTTCCTTAAAAACAGTTGCAGCATCAACAGGCCGTTCAACAGAGGTAAATCTTATTAGGGATTTTGCGTAATAAACCGGGCGCGCATAAACATAATAAAACAAACCAACCGTTAACGATAAACACATCAGCAAGACCATCAGGCGAAAATGCTTCATTAAAATTGCAATATAAAGCATTATATCGCCAAATGTTAAACTGCGCTTTTTTACACCAGGTATCATATCTCAGTTTAAATATTTTACTATTTAAAGGCTTTTATAACAAGGCAATAAATTCAAATTTTTTAAATAAAAAGTTTTCTATACAGTTAAAAGAAACTATCTATATACTAAAAAAGCCAGGGTTTTCGATGCCCTGGCTTTTTATTTTAAACATAAGTTGTCAGAAGCTGAAGAATTTTTCAGGAACAACAACGATATCTTTGCCTTGCAAAATCACATCCGGTATTTTACCCTGTTGAACCATTTTGATATTCACAGGTATGCGGGTCTTCTCACCGTTCCCGCGATCTCTTAAAACATAAACGCCAGTAAGTTTTGCAAACCTTGCGAAACCACCGCACCGGAGAATTGCCGCATAAGCAGTCAATTCTTCATCCGGACTCAATTGAATCACACCTGGTTTTACAACATTACCTGTTACATACACCACAGGAGCATAAGCAGGAACAACAATGATGTCTCCCGGATTCAATTCAAGGTCAGATTGTAACCCGGCGCCTTCCATTATTGCCTGAACATTCACTTCTTCAACAAGGCTATTCCCAGATTCAAGACGGAGCAATTTGACTCTTGTTAAATCTGCATTTTCGGTAAGACCACCAGAGCGAAGGATTGTTGTGACCAAAGTAGGTTTCACACCAGCAGGTATCTTCAATGGACCAGTGGTTTTGAACTCGCCTGCGAGATAAATAACATCGGTTGCTCCTTCGCCATACACGCCGGGAGATCTCTCAATTAAAACTGTCGCTTGTTTCAATTGTGTCGCTTCAAGGGCTTCTTTAATTGCCTTCTGCGCCTCGTTTATATCCTTGCCGACCACTGAAACACGACCAACATGTGGCAAAATAATGTAGCCTCCATTCCTGACCTGATATAACCCATTGAAGGAATCGTCTTCTAATACAAATAATTGAAGAACCTCACCCGGCAAGATTAATTTTGATTCGAGCGGTTCCATCAGGGCTTTCTTATAATTTTCAATTGCTGCACGCAATTGCTCCTCGCATTTGGCAAGGTCCTGCTGTGTTTGTTTAATTAATGCCTGATAATAATCGACA
>Ga0207433_10008837_pt1 | contig 16243 bp, 19 predicted proteins | sample YelNatPaOPGAMG01_FD_187559 | JGI IMG/M metagenome (GOLD analysis project Ga0207433, IMG submission 187559) | Hot spring thermophilic microbial communities from Obsidian Pool, Yellowstone National Park, USA - OP-RAMG-01 (SPAdes) (version 3) | ecosystem: Environmental > Aquatic > Thermal springs... | reverse complement strand
CCAAATGGTACGGCGAGTCTGAACAAAACATAAAAAGAATATTTGAAGAAGCTGAAAAGAATGCTCCTGCAATAATCTTTATAGATGAAATAGATGCTATTGCACCAAAAAGGGAAGAGGTTACTGGTGAGGTTGAAAGAAGAGTTGTTTCTACGCTCTTGAGTCAGATGGACGGACTGAAATCAAGAGGAAAGGTAATAGTCATAGCTGCTACTAACAGACCTAACAGCCTAGACCCTGCTCTAAGAAGACCTGGTAGGTTTGATAGAGAAATAGAATTTCCTGTTCCTGATAGAAACGGCAGGCTAGAGATTCTTAAAATCCACACTAGAAACATGCCTCTGGCTAAGGATGTAAACCTAGAGCATCTTGCTGATATAACTCATGGATATGTAGGCGCTGATCTTGCTGCTCTGTGCAAAGAAGCAGCAATGGCTGCCTTAAGGAGAGTGTTGCCAGAAATAAAGTGGAAAGAAGAGAAAGAACTGCCTAAGGAAGTAATGGAAAAGCTTGTTGTAACTAAAGAAGATTTTGAGAATGCTTTGAAAATGGTAGAACCTTCTGCGATGCGTGAAGTTTTGGTCGAAGTTCCTAAAGTCAAGTGGGAAGATATAGGTGGACTAGAAGATGTAAAGCAGCAGTTAAGAGAAATGGTCGAGTGGCCGCTTAAAAATCCAGAAGCTTTCCGAAGACTTGGCATAGAGCCGCCAAAAGGCATACTTCTTTATGGGCCGCCAGGATGTGGTAAAACTCTTTTGGCTAAAGCAGTAGCTAACGAGAGTGGAGCAAACTTCATAGCAGTTAAAGGACCAGAAGTTCTTACGCTTTGGGTTGGAGAGTCTGAGAGAAAAATAAGAGAACTTTTCAGAAGGGCAAGACAAGTTGCTCCTGCGATTATATTTTTTGACGAAATAGATGCTCTAGCTCCAAGAAGAGGTTTGTATAGAGGAAGCGCAGTAACAGAAACTGTAGTTTCTCAGCTATTGACAGAAATGTCCGGTATAGAAGAGACTAAAGGAGTAGTAGTCATAGCTGCTACAAATAGGCCTGACATAGTCGATCCTGCTCTCCTCAGACCAGGAAGAATAGATAGGTTTGTACTTGTACCACCACCAGACGAAAAGAGCAGGCTTGCTATATTCAAAGTGCACACCAAGAACATGCCTTTAGCTAAGGATGTAGACTTACGCGAGTTGGCAAAGAAGACAGAAGGATATTCAGGAGCAGACATAGAAGCTGTCTGTAGAGAAGCTGCAATGAATGCACTAAGAGAAAATATAAACGCAAAAGAAGTAAAGTCTAAGCACTTTGAAGAAGCTTTGAAAAAAGTTTCACCTAGCATTTCTAAGGATACTATGATCTACTATCAAAAGTTCATTGAAAGAACCAGAAAACCAGAAAAAGAAAAGGAAATTTCTCCAGCCTACATAGGTTAAGTTTATTTATTGACTGAGCAAACTAATTTTATGCAAAACTTGGTTATAGAAGAGCTTAAGCATGTTCCTGTCTATCAACAAAAAATAGAAATCGTTGAAAGGAAAGGTTTAGGTCATCCTGATACTATCTGCGATAATATAGCAAACGAAATTTCTGTTTTGCTCTGTAAAGAATACATCAAAAGGTTTGGAAGGATATTGCACCATAATATAGACAAGTCTTTACTCTCTGCAGGAGAAGCGGAAAACAAGTTTGGCGGAGGTACGGTCAAAAAACCCATGCTACTAATAATAGGTGATAGAGCTACGCACAAGTATGGTAAAGAAGAAATACCTGTTAATGAAATAGCAATCTCTGCTGCCAAAAACTGGTTGAAAGAACATTTAAGGTTTCTAAACACAGAAAAGGATATAAAATTCCAAGTGGAGCTCAAAGAGGGTTCTGCTGCCTTGACTAGTATTTTCAAAAGAGAAAAGATTGGTGCAAACGATACCTCTGCTGCAGTAGGATATGCACCTTATACTCCTGTAGAAAGCATTACCTACGAGACAGAAAAATTCCTTAACTCAAAAGAATTTAAGAAAGAATTTCCTGAAACCGGAGAAGACGTGAAGATCATGGTAAGCAGAATAGATAACATGCTCGATATAACTTTTGCGATGCCTCTTATCGACAGGTTTGTCAAGTCTGAAGAAGACTACTTCAGAAAAAAGGAAGAAATAGTTGAAAGGATAAAAGGTTTCATCTTGCGAAATTTTGATTTTAAAGGCATTTCCGTCAATTATAATACTCTGGATAAGAGAGGGCATGGTGTAGAGGGTGTGTACTTAACTGTAACAGGAACTTCTGCAGAATCTGCTGACTCAGGACAAGTAGGAAGGGGGAATAGAGCTAATGGTGTCATCTCCTTGAATAGACCAGCAAGCGAAGAAGCTGCTGCAGGGAAAAACCCTGTAGCACATGTTGGAAAGATATACAACTTGCTTTCGTTTAGAATAGCTGAAAAGATATATGAAGAAGTGTCGGGACTGAAAGAAGTATATGTATGGCTTTTAAGTCAAATAGGTCAACCTATAGATAGCCCTAAGCTTGTTTCTGTACAAACAGTACTAGAAAAGGGTATAAAGATGAAAGAAGTGGAAAAAGAAATTAAAAATGTGGTAGAAGCTCATGTATCAAACATAAACAGCTTTGTTGACGAACTAATAAAAGGAAAAGTCAATTTTTGTTGATTTGTATGCTGAGAAAAGTTGGAAAATATTTGTTTGGTTCTCTCTTCACCCTTTCTCTAATCTTTCTTATATCTGTTCATTCTTTTGCGCAGTTTACTGAGTACAACAACTTGAAAAGAATTGTAACTAAAATAATAGAACCTAGCATTGAATCAAAGTTAAACTATACAATTATTCTAAGAATGTGCGAATATCAGGAAAAAATAGAATTTTACATAGAAAACATTGGAAATGTTTCTGTAACATGTGATAGCATAAAACAGGCTGGTCAAGAAAAATTTTTGGCGCTATTTACAGATGTTATATTCGACAAACTTTACTCGAAAGAGTACACTTGTGATTTCATTGGATGTTTAAAAGAACAACCATTAGTAATAGTTTCCAGCTATGCTAACTCCTTCTTCATGTCCTTAGAAGTTCCGCTCATGCTATCTACTATAATTTTGGCCATAGTTTATCTCAGGCTAGAAGAAACAAACACTAAAAGGTTAAAAGGTTTTGGGTATATCTTGCTCGTTTGCGGCGTACAATTCTTCCTGCTGTACTACATTAAGGACTTTTTCGTAAAACAAGCGCCTATACTGGAAATACTGAACTTCTTATTCTCTAGCATGACTTTCTATTACACCTTAGCTTTAGTTTTTGGAGCATCCTTGTTCATAGTAGGATATATTCTTGAAAAGAAGCTAAAGGCTTAATTAGTAGAAAATAAATTATTATATTGTGGTAGAATGTTCGTAAGGCAAGTAATGAGTAGAAGAATTATAACTGTGAAACCTACCTTAACACTAAAAGAAGCATCAAAGATCATGGGTGAAGAACATATAGGCTCGCTCATAGTAACAGAGAATGAAAAGTTGGTTGGGATAGTAACGAATAGCGATATAATGAGAGCTATAGGCAACGACAAAGATCCAGAAACAACACTTGTAGGAGATATAATGAGTAGAAATGTCAAAGTCATAGAACCAGATAAAAGCTTGGAGGACGCTGTAAAAATAATGGTTGAAAATAAGATAAAAAAGCTCCCTGTAGTTGAGAACGATAAGTTGGTTGGGATAATCACAGCAAGTGATATAGCAGTAGTTCAGCCTAGACTTATAGCTAGCATAGCTTCTTTACTTTCTATCAGGATACCGATGTACAGTGGTGGTTAATGCTTGCAAGATGCGTATGTCCTAAGCATGGGAAGCTTTCTATGGATGATATAGTTATAAAGAACAACATACCTGTTTGTAGAAAATGTTCTTCTCCGCTTGAATTCTGCAACGTGAAGCCTAGAAAAGTTAAGAAGTGATTTTTATATTGAAGTGCCCAAAGTGTAAAAGTAAGAACCTTATGTTCATGCCATGGTTAGGCATGATATACGAATGTAAGGATTGTCACTACCGTGGACCGCTTGTGATAAAAGAGAAAAAAGCAAGTAAAAATTCAAGGATAAGTATAGCTTAGCACTAATAATCCTTTACTATCTCGTAAGAATATTGTATCGCCATCATCATTCCATACAGGATTACTGTTCCAGAATAAATGAGTAGAGTTGCTATTCCCGTAGCCTGTATGCAGTACAACATCGCCAAGTAAGATAGAAGGAAAGTAGAATGGCTTGTGGCTAGACTCGTCCGTAACATACCAGCCACTTATGTTAATAGGATTGCAAACGCTCTTAAATTCTATAAACTCATCCCTGTCTTCAAAGCTAAAAGCCTGAATTACAATGCATCCTGAGTATTCGGATGGTCTCCATATACCTAGTTTCTTTTCCCTAGCAAAACTCTGCGCCTTCTTTAACGAGTCTGTGTATCTTAAGCTTGGATATATTATATAGGCGTGAGCATAACCATCCTTTATCATTTCTAAGTTCACAAACTTATCGTCTACAAAAACATACCTTAAAGACCTTCCATAGGCATCCTTATCTTTGGCGTCTATCTCAAGCTCTACTGTTTTGTTTTTCACCATGTTTTCTAAAGCCTCTTTTGCCTCCTCATAGTAGAACTCGCCCTTTTCTGGCGCGTTTATTCCAAGCAATCTAACCTTTTCTCCACTTTGTGTTATGATTGTGTCACCATCTATCACAGAAACTATTGTTGCTTTGTATCTAGGATACTTTCTTACAAAGCTCCCTGTGAAGTAGTTTAGAGAAAAAACTGCTATCAAAGAAATTATAATGTATGCTGCTATCAACTTTTTCTTTTGTGACATCTATAATTTTAAAGTCTATCCTTAAACATAAATTATATTATGAATAGAGACCAAGTCTTAGGCCTGATTGTAGTAGCACTCATAATAATATTGCTTGCTTTGATTAAGTACAAGTTCGCTCTTTTTTAATTTTAGCGGAACTGAACCATAGAAAGAAAAGTATATTTATTCCTTAAAACTATTTATCATGAACTTATGGATTTCTGGCATAATAGAAGATGATAAAGTTTTAAGAGAATTAAATACTCAAGGGATTAAAGCTGTTGAAAGGGATTTTAGATGCATTCTTTGTAAAGGCTCTAAACTTCTTTGCGGAAAAGCTAGATGCCCTATTTTAGTAAGACTATATACCCAGCTAAAATTAAAACCAATCCTCGAAAAAACAGAAATAGAAGGTTCCTGCCCGCCTGATATTTTTATCGGAAGGGTAGGTTATCCTAATGTCTATATAGGTCCTTTAATTCCTCCTGTTAAAGGAGACACTTCTATCCTTTCTTGCCCAGAACTCTGGCATGGAAAGAGTATAGACGAAATAGTGAACTTAAGATTTCAGCTTGTGAGAGGAAAACACAGAACGAATGTAAAAAATTTTGAAGGAAAAATTGTTGAACTAACAAGAGAAATAGCCTTGAGCAAGACTCCTGTAGAAAGTGAAGCACAATTCAGGAAGAAACCTTCTAGTACTTTGGTTTTAGACGATGAAGTTCAACCATTTGGGCCTTCTGCTCCATTGAAAAACTTGTTGCTCGGAAGTATGAAAACTGATCAAAAAATTGAGAAAGCTTATAACGATACCGATTTAAAAGCAAGTGAAGCAATTTTTTGGCTTTATGAAAAAGGAGTTCTAGTTTCAAGAATTCAAAGAGCTTTTTCTGCAGGCTTGTTTGGAATTGAAAAGAACAGGAAGTTTGTTCCGACCAGGTGGTCTATTACAGCAGTAGACAGCATAATTTCTCAAAAGCTTTTAGAGCAAGTAAAAACTTTTCCTTTGATAAACGAGTTTAGAGTCTACGAACATGAAGCTTTGGATAACAAATGGATTGTTCTCATGATTCCTGAATATTGGAGTTATGAGTTAATAGAAGCTTGGTATCCAAACACGGTATGGAACCCCACAAGCGAGAAAACTGTGATATTCTCAGATTGGGAAGGATTCGAGGGTAGAAACACATATCCTAGCATAGGGGGATGCTGGTTTGCTTCACGTCTTTCCATATCTCAATCGTTACTCGATGAAAAAAGACAAGCAACAGTAATCGTGTTAAGAGAAGTTTATCCAGGCTATTTATTTCCAGTGGGTGTGTGGAATGTAAGAGAAAATGTAAAAGCAGCGTTAAAGAATTTACCACTAAAATTTGATAAAATAGAGGACGCATTAAAATATATTTCAGGAAGATTGAAAATACCATTAATAGAATGGATTAAAAATAGTTATCTTTTGAAGAGAATACTCTACCAGAAAAAGCTATTGTATTTTCTTAAGAGCCCATAGGTTTGCAAATGTGTTTTTAGAACGAGTTTTTCCTGCTTTCAACACTAATTCCTTTTTAGAAAGCTTTTTAATAACTTCAAACACCCGCTTTTCATTAATCCTAGTTATTTTAGCAATTTCTTTTACTGTTAATGGAGCAAAATTTCTGAGTGCTTCTAATACCTTTTCCTTCCTTGAAATTATAAAAGATAAATCTTTTTAAACCATAAATGAGGGACTGTTGCTTTACTTTTAAATATTTTCCCATTTGTAGCAAGATCGTTTAAATGAAGTAAAACTAACTCTCTGTCGAGGCTAGTCAGTTTAGAAACCTCCACCGTAGATAGAGGTCTTGACGATTTAAGTATAATCTCTAAAATCTTTTTCTTTGTTTTATGAATATCGACGAAACTTTTAACAGCCTCTTTTAGTTTTGAATTCTTTTTAGGGTGAGTAAAACTAACTTTATTTAAAAAGTTTTCTAGATTTTCCTTCCCACGAATATCAAATCTTAACATTATCTTTTCTTTATTTTCCTTATTTTTGAAACGCATCTGCTCTCTTATATCCGAAGAATTTATCTCAAGCTCGAGTAACATTCTTCTGATAGAACTCAAGAAAACTTCTAAAGAATTACGCTTTTCTGTATCCTTACATAAACTTATGAATATTCCACGTGTTCTACGCTTTTTATCATTTATAACACATCCTTCATCATCAAAAATCCCCCGCAAAAAGGAAGCTTTATAAAAGGACAAAACTTAACTTGGATTCTTCCGTCTTTTAATTTAATTATTGTTCCTTTAGTTTTTCCAACTGCTTTATTCACACATTTGCAAACCTCTTTAATTAACTCCCACTCCTTATTCCAGAAAGAAAATCTGAATTTATCTTTCTCGATGGAACCATCGCCCATGCCTTTAGCGACGAGCAACGCTAACTCGGGGGATTCTTTAATAGGGAATCTAACTTTAGTTATCTTCCCGGACATACCACCTTTAACAGCAAGTATATGAGGTTCTAGTTGCTCTTCAGAAATTCCAATAATTTCAATTAGTTTTTTAACTATTCGCCATTCTATAAACTTAGCTGGGTCTGTTCTCATCATTCTTATAAGATTTCGATTACATTTTAACTTCATTGCTAAATTCTTAATCGTACCCTCTTTAGCAAGTGCCTTCTCAAATAATTTAACTCTAAATTTGTGTTCGATTAAAAATCTAAAACTATTTCTCATACAATCTTTAAGCCTTATCTCCACCTAATTTCACCTTTTCCCTAACTTCTTAAAAATTATGGAGAAGTATATACTTAGCTTTCGGGAGTTCACTTCCGGTTATTCTAAAATTAAAAATTTATATGGCCCGAAAAGTATCTAACTTTAATGATAGTAAAAGAAATTAAGTGCAAGTCGTTGCTCAATCCAAGCAAGCTCGGCGATTATTGCATAAACCCTTATGTTGGATGCAGTCATGCATGCGTCTACTGCTATGCTGATTCTTTAACAAGAAAGCTCACAAAACATACAGAAAATTGGGGAGAATTTGTTGATGTGAAAATAAATGCGCCAGAAGTCCTGAGAAAAGAGGTTTTAAGGAAAAGGAAAGGAACAGTTTTCATTTCATCTTTAACAGATCATTACCAACCTTTAGAAAAAAAGTATGAGCTTACAAGAAAATGCTTGGAAATTTTGTTGAGAAACAATTTTTCGGTCTGTATACAAACAAAATCTTCCCTTGTTTTAAGAGATTTAGACCTGTTAAAAAAGTTTAAGGAAAAATGTGAAGTTGGTTTTACAATAACAACATTAGATGAAAAAATTAGGAAAGATTTTGAGCCTTTTTCCTCTCAAGTTGAAGAAAAGCTAAAGGCGCTAAGAATTCTTAAGGAAAATGGAATAAAAACTTTTGTTTTCTTCGGTCCTGTGCTACCTTATCTTTCTGATAAGAATTTAGAAGAGTACTTTAAGGTTCTTTCTCCTTTTACTGATTGTTTTTGGGTTGACAAACTAAACCTTAAACCTGGAGTTTGGGAAAAGTTGGAAAAAGTTTTAAGAGAGAAGTACCCTGATCTAATCGAAAAGTGGAAGAATGTCTTGTTCAAAAAGAATGAATACTATAAAGAATTGAAAAGAAAAATTTTAGAAATTTGCAAGAACAAATTCAAGGTTGTTTTTTGTTACTAACTATTTTAACTCCACTCCCAAAAGCTTCTCTATTTTCTTCCCCAAATTCTTCAATCATTTCTGAAGTTTTTGTCTCCCCGAACTTTCTTGCGCAATCCTCGCACACATTCACTACTTTCCCGCTATCCTCATCTCCTGCAGAAAAAACTTTTGTCGTTTTACCGCACACAGAGCACTTGCCTATAAAAGTTGCAGAAATTTTTATCTTCATTTAATAGATTTGGTTTGTGGAGTATAAGTATGCATATCAACTATCAAAAATATATAAAAAATTTCATATAATTTTTTTAAAAACTTTCTCTCATTTTTATTTAAAAATATTTGAAGAGGTGAAAGAGGAGTGGCAAAGAAGAAAAAGAAGAAATGTTAAAAAAATTCTTCTGGCCAACCTACGATTTCTTTCCTTCTCCTTCTTTTCCTTCTTTAAAAATACTTTCTAACTTCACTTTTCTTTAATCAGCAACCAAAGCCCAAGAATTAGGAAAATTATTACTAACAAAACAAGCAAGAGGATTGTTGGACCAATTGTACTTTCCGTGTTATTTAATTTTGAATACTGGATATTTATACTCTAAACTCTTCCCACTTGACTTTCTTCTTTTCAACCAATTCTTTTACAGAAGATTGCAACTTGCTCAGCTTGCTTTCACCAGACTTAACTTCACAAAAAACTATTTCTTCAGGTTTGCCGCTTGAGTACCCATCAAATATTATTAAGTCTATCGGATCTCCAATCCATTTCACATCATGAGGATCGTGCTTAAACCTTTCAAGGAAAGGCACAAACTTTTCTAAAGTCTTACCAGAAAGTGTGCGTGCACTCCTTGCAATTGCATCTTCTCTTATCCTTTCTTCCTCTTTTTCCAAGAATTCCTTGACTCTTCTCTCAAACTTGTACTTCCATTCCAAATTCTTGTAGGCAAGGTATGCTACTAATACAAGAAGAACTACTACCAAAAGCTCTAAAAGCATTTTATCACTTGGATAGCCCCGGCCAGATTCGAACTGGCGTCTTTGGGTTTCTTCTCTTCATCTTTTATCAGTGCTTTGGAAGATCCAAAGCCCAACTTCAGGGTCGCACTATCCTTGACCGCTAGACGACGGGGCTGTCTATACTAAATTATTCTTATACCTTTTAAAAATTGCATCTTAGAAAGTAAGCAGAGCTAGCAGCCCACCATTCAGAATTCTTCCATACCTTGACAAGTTTTCTATCCCTTCTGCTTTGCTGTATATGTGCAAGGAATAAATTCCGTCTCCTATGTTCCATACAATTGGTATTATCGGGTTTACTATCCAAGCCAAGTTTGCAACTATCCTTCCGTACCTTATAAACTGATAAGGAAAGAACTTCTCATGCTTATAAAGGTAGTTTGAAACAATACCGTCTATAGCACCCCAAGAGAGTAGTATTGCCTTTATCAGAGAAGTAAAAGAAAGGAAAACTCTTACTAGAAAACCGAAAAGAACTAGTGTAGGTGGAGATAAAACTTCCACTATCCTTTTTCTCAGCTTTACCATCCTTTCATACCTGCTCAGCTTAGCTTTCTTCTTCATTTTTATTCACTTCTTTGATACCTTTTTGGGTAATGGTAAAGGCACCTATCTCGTTAACATATCTTATAAAACCGTGTATACTTAAATTTTGCGTTGCCTCTTTAAAGGCAGAAAAAGGATTTTCTACTTCATTTTCTAAAAAACTGACAATTTCTTCCTTTTTCATTACCAATCTTTTTGATATTTCTTCCAAAACCTTTTTCTCTACAGAATTTTTGTCCATTTTAAGCGACCAAAGACTTTCTCAACAAAAGCGCTTTGTTTTGACCTAGCAAAACTTCAACTATCTTCAAGGCAAACTCTAAAGCAGTTCCAGGCCCTTGGGAGGTTATAATATTGCCATCCACAACAACCTTTTCAGCCCTAGGGTAGGAGATAACCTTTTCCAACCCAGGATATACGGTTGCCTTCTTGTCCTTAAGCATGCCAAGCTTAGCCAAGATCGTAGGAGCAGCACATATAGCAGCTATCAGCTTGCCCTTTGTGTTAAACCTTTCCAAAGCAGAAAGTAAGGGTAAATGATTGCTCAAGTTTTTCACGTTCTCTTCTCCACCAGGAAGGATTATCCCATCATACTCCTCAAGGTTTATCTCAGAAAACTTCTTGTCTGTAGTTATCCTTATTCCACTCTTGCTTGTTATCATTGTTCCAGGAATTCCAACTGTGTCTATGGATATACCAGCCCTTCTTAGCACGTCTATAACAGTAAAAGCTTCTATGTCTTCAAACCCGTTTGACAAGACTATAAAGAGACGCATATAAAATAAATTTGTTTTTTAAGTATAATTTGTTTTGCATGGAAGCGCAAAGCTAGGCTAGGATATACCGCTTCCTTGTCCTGCTTATCCTTAGCCGAAATAAACTTTTGCTGTTTTAACTAAGGTCTTGAACCTTTCTGCATCCTTTTTGCTACCTACTATACTGCCGTAATGGATTGGCACTGCAACTTTTGGCTTTATTATTTCTACTGCTTTAGCTGCTTCCTCTGCATTCATGGTATAAGTTCCACCAACTGGTAGAAAAGCTATGTCTATTTGCTTGAGAGAAGACATCTCAGGAATCAAGTCTGTATCGCCTGCATGGTATATCCTCTTTCCTTCTAGAGTAACTACATAACCAAGCTTTTCCTCACTCTTAGGATGAAAGTGTTTGTTTATGTTGTAAGCTGGGACTGCTTCTACCTTCAACCCTTCTAAGCTCTTTTCTTCTCCTGGACTTAAGTGGAAGACTTGCCATTCTCCAGGAACTTCGCACTGATTAGAAGCAAATATTACAGTCGTTGGCTTAGCTATCTTTTTTATGTCTTCCATGCTGAAATGGTCAAAGTGCTCATGAGTTACCAGAATAAAGTCTGCTTTTTCTTTTGAAGAGATCTTGTAAGGATCGAAGTAAAGTATTTTTTTATTGCTGACTTTTACAGAAGCATGACCCAACCATTCTATCTTCAAGCCTTGGTATTCGAATGCCATATATATAATTTGTTGTGTAATTATTCTTTATGGTCTTGGAAATCCTTTTTTGGCTTGTAAAAACATTTTCTTACCTTGGTATATTCCTAGTAGGCTTGATTGCAACCTCAACAATCCTTTTTCCTTTTCCGATAGACCTTGCCATGTTCTTTACTCCTGCTTTAGGCTTACATCCTTTGCTCGTCAGCTTAGCAGTAGGAACAGGTGCAGCTTTTGGAGAGTTGACAGGCTACTATGTAGGTGTAGGTGGTGGAACTATAAAAACCATAAAAAAGTCTAGGCTAACAAAGTTTTTCGCCAAGTTTTTCGAAAGAGCTGGCTTTCTCACCATTCTTATCACAGCTTTCATTCCTTTCCCTTTTGACATCATAGGCATCCTAGCAGGAATTAGCAAGTATGACGTTAGAAAGTTTTTGTTAGCAACTGCAATAGGGAAAATCTTTAAAGCCATGGTAATTGCTTATACAGGATACTTCTTGCTACCTTACGTTGGTCTTTTCATAGGAAGGTTTTGAGAATGTTGAAGCAAGTCATTCTTATAAGGAAGGATTTGAAAATAGGTTTTGGTAAAGCAGTTGCGCAGGCATGTCATGCTTCTCTTGGTTCTGCCTTTAAATGCAAAAGAAAAACAGTAGAAGAATGGATGGAAGAAGGTGGGAAAAAGGTTGTTCTGAAAGCAAGCTTGGAAGAAATTCTGGATGCAGAGAAAAAAGCAAGAAAAGCTAAGATAACAAGCTTTTTAGTAGTTGATGCTGGATTAACACAGCTTGAGCCTGGGACTGTTACTGCTCTAGGAATCGGGCCTGATGAAGAACAAAAAATAGATAAGATTACTGGTAAGCTTAAGCTTCTTTAGAAAGCTAACCAGATAGAAAGCTAAGATAACAAAAGAATAAAAAAATCCAAAAGTTGCTTTCTTAGCTCTTTATGTTAGAGTTGTAGTTGGTGAGAAGCCTCCACCTGATGGTAATGTTGTTGTTGGTGTATATCCTGTAGTAGTTGTTGGTTGGAGTGTTGTTGCAGTTATAGTTGTAGTTGTTGTTGGTGGACCTCCGCCTGGATAGAATGCAACTACTGCAATTATTATTATCAGCACGACTATTATTGCTATTATCCACATTTTATTCTTTTTCATGTCTATCTTTGCCATATTCATCTTTTTAATATTTTGTTTGCACTATTTATATACCTATCGGTCTTCTAGCTTAAGGTTGTAGACGGTGAAAAAGCTCCTGGTTGGGTTGTAGTTGTTGTAGTCTCATTCCAAACTAAGGTTGTTGTAGTCTCTGAAGGCTGGGTTGTAGTAGTTACATGCTCTGGAAGAGTAGTTGTAGTCTCAGGTTGGCTTGGCGGTGCTATTCCAAGCACGCTTGGCTTTAAGACTGCTACTGCACCAACTACAGCTAGAATACCAGCAGCTATGATAGCTATCAGCAGTATTAGGTTCAGACAACCACCTCCATCACGCTTAACAAAAACTTTATAGTTGCAAGATCAAATTCTTTTGCTGTCTTTCCGGAGATAAAGATTACATGATCTTCAAGACGAACTTCTGTTTTGTTAGCTAAGGTTGGCGGGATTAAAGCTATTACAAGCGTGTCTTCTGTTCCTTTCAAGCTGTAGTTTGCTACCTCCATACCCTTTATCTTCTTGGATATACCGTTAAGGTAGAAGATTGCAGAAAGCTTGCTAGAAACTTCATATCCGTCGACTGCTACTAGGCTGTTGTCAGTAGAATTGACAAAAGTTACGTTTATTCTTTTCACGCTTTCGTTCATTACAGCATCGAAAATAGCTCTTTCGTTTGGATATACCGGAACCTTTAAAGCTTCTGTCAGGTTTGCTCTAAAGTACAGCAACTCTCCCTTATACTTGTAGACATAAACAGTCTGAGCTTGGTTAGAAGAGTTAAACCAATAAAGAAGAACTACTACTGTTACAAAAAGAGCAACAAAAGCTAACTTTTTCTTCGTCAGCTTTACCCTATACTTGGCCATAGAATTATACTTAGATTACCAAAATTTATACTTTTGAGAATTTTTTCAAAAACAAAAGAAAAAGAAAGTCAGGCAAAAGTAAAGCCTAACTTTTTCTTAAGCTTATACCGGTGTTATGGTTGGACTGGTAATAGTTCCAGTTATCTTTGCTGAACTTCCAGTGTAAGTTGCTGGAATCTTTCCTTGTGACAAAACGTCTGTTGCCAACTTTGTGTCTGCTGCACTTGTACCTGCAACTAGTAAGGCTATCTTACCAGTTGCAAATGCATTGTCTATTGCTATCACGTATGCTGTACCAGGTGTCCATGCAGAACCATGGCATGTATAGTTTGCATCAAGCTTGCCGTCTTGGACAAGCTTCCATGCAAGGACGTTCACACATGGTCCACCTACTAAGACTAGGTGGTAATTGTTTACTGCACCTGTATCTACTATGTTACCTTGGTAATCCATTATGTCTGTGTCTAGCTTTGCTATGGACTGCAACAGAGGTGCAGCCTCGTTGTAAGTTACACCAGCTGTTGTAGTTGTGAACTGTGGATTGTTACCCACAGCTACCAAGTGGTAGACTTGTGTGTCTGGATATGTTATTGTGGCTGTGCCTGCTCCACTTATATCAAATACTACTTTAGTTCCCCAGACTGAGACAAAGTGGAAAACTTTGTCTGCCGATGTAGCAACTTGCGATGCACCGAATAACGTACTTGGAGCTGTTCCTCCGTTTAGTTCTAACCTTGTGTCAGTTGAGTCATAAGATACTGGAATTATTGCTACCTTACCATATTGTTGGCCTTTTTCTGCCTCTTGTATGATTATTATTGCTGGTTTGTCGTAACCCTTAATCTTAATATCAGTTACTGCTGAAGAACTGCTATTGTAAACATATGTTACTCCGCCTACAGTTGTCTCGTTACCACTTTGGCTTGCTACTGCATTTAAAGTTCCTGTAGGTAGCACTAAAGTGAGTGGCAAACCTTGTCCAGTAAGAGGTGTTACGAATGCTATCTTTGCTCCATACTTTGTTTCTAATGTTGGATATACTACTTTACTACCTGAAGTCCAAGTAATTGCTACTGTGTCTGGGGTGCCGTCCGAACATGTAATAGTGTACGTCTGTCCGTCGATTATCAATTCACCAGATGTTACTGATTTTTCGAACTTGTATGTCGTTCCTGAAAGTACATCCTGGAATTCTGCTTTACAATATGCTGGACTGTTGGTGACTTCTAATGAAGTTACCTTCAGTAAGTGTGGGAATCCTCCTTGATTGATTATAGTGTAGTGGTAACCTCCACTTGCTACTCTTAAAGGTGCGCCTTCAACTACTGCTATTTCATCGCCATTACTGTCTGCAAGTTTTTCTGCAGTACTATAGTAAGCCCACGTTACTGTTCCACTCTTACCAAACTTGTCAGTAAAGCTAACCTGGTAGTACGTTGAACCACCAGGAGATATTGTTATTGTTTCGCTGTTTGTTGAAGCTGGTCCGTTGTAAGCTACCTTAAATCCGAATACAGGAGCTTCGAAGACAGAACCAGCTTTTATGTAACCTGTTGCTTCTGAATATCCGTCAAAGTATATTTCTAGCTTTGACAAGCTTTGTGGGCTTAATGTCTGTACTAAAGTACCTTTTATTTCTTCTTCGTTACCCGATGTTCCTTTCTTGATTGCATATCCTTGCTGCAACACATACCTGTCAGCACCTATAGAGACTACTACAGAACCAGTCTCTACAGGCACCTTGTAATAGAATACATCTGAAACGTAGACAGAAGTTCCTGCAAAGTCGTATGTATTACCTTCATGAACTTCTTTCTGTACGCCATTAACTGTAATAACTGCATTGGAAGCGTCGATTATACCATTTACTGTGACTGTATATGTATTACCACCAACAGTTATTGTCTTTGTCTCACCTGCTTGTATCGTTTCTTTGCCTGTTGTACCGAACAAGACCAGCTTGGTATTGTCTGTTTCGGCAGAAATTGTGAAAGACTTACCGAACAGAACCAATTCTTTACCTACTGCATTACTTGCGTTAAATGGCTTTGTGAAAGATACCCATGCGTCGAGTACATAACCAGATGGTGGAGTAGAAGTTCCTAATACAATCTTGTATACTGGATCCTTCAGACCACCACCAACGTACTCTTGCGCATAGGTTATTTGCTTGCCACCTATCGTCAAATATTGTGAATAGTCGTACTTTGTTCCTTGCGAATCTTCTATACTACCTGAAGCCAAAAGGGTTGGCAAATCGTTAGCTGTTAAGGTTGACTTTGCCTTGTTAATGTTATCGCCCAAGTACAGCTTAGTATCAGCAGTATCTAAGCTGACACCACCTGTTACTTGAGCAGGTCCTGCACCAGCAGCAGTCTTTGTTACATAGCTAAGCTGTTGTAAGTCAGCACCCAGGTCAATTGCTCCTACTACATCTTGAGGAGCTGCACCCTTACCTACTACTATGTAAGCCTTGGGTGTGAAACCTGTTGCTGTTGCTTCACCCAAGAAGCTTGGGTACTGTCCTAGTTGAACTGCACCTAGTACACTAGCTACCAAAAGCATTGCTGTTGCTAAACCAGTCGCAACCAATTTCTTTGGTTGCATTTTTATCCATTTTTTATTTTGGATCATCGTCTCACTACTCTAAGCCCTTACCGACTCGATAGAGTACAGTAAAGGCTTTTTCA
>Ga0207433_10008834_pt1 | contig 16245 bp, 13 predicted proteins | sample YelNatPaOPGAMG01_FD_187559 | JGI IMG/M metagenome (GOLD analysis project Ga0207433, IMG submission 187559) | Hot spring thermophilic microbial communities from Obsidian Pool, Yellowstone National Park, USA - OP-RAMG-01 (SPAdes) (version 3) | ecosystem: Environmental > Aquatic > Thermal springs... | reverse complement strand
AGATAAGCCCACTTTTAGAACCCATTCCTGCTACGCCAGCCGAAATAGAAAATCCTGATAAGAGAGTATTTCTTGGGCAGATAATAAAGTCCGCCAAGGTTTATAATTTTGCTTAGTTATTAGTAGTCAGGAGTGAGTAGTTAGGAGTTAGGTATTAAGGTTTTTAGGTGTTAAGGAAATAAAAGAACTATACGCTAAACGCTATCCGCTATTAAGAAATGAACGAATTAAGGATTTTGCAAAAAGATGACATTTTTATATTGTAACAACATCAACAATAATTAGTTGAGTTAGATTAAATGGTATGGTAAAATTGAAATGGGGGTGATAGAGAAATGAATAAAATATTATCTCAAGAACCGCAGTATATCTTTAAACAAGGAAAACCTACAGCAGTGATTTTGAATATTCGCGACTATGAAGAATTATTAGAAAAAATAGAAGATATTCAAGATCTTAAAGAGTTAAAACGTTTAAAAAAGAGAAAACTTAAGTTTCGACCGTTTGAAGAGTTTCTTAAAAAAAATGTTTAGTATTCTTATTGAGCAATCAGCTGAACGCGACCTTAAACGTATTAAAAAGCATTCTCTCCAAATTTTTTCTCAGATTGTCTCATCTATTTCTTCTCTTAAAAATAATCCTTTGCCAAGTAATGTTCGCAAGATAATTGGTTCAGATAAAGCCTTTCGAATAAGAATTGGTGATTGGCGGTTATATATGAAATCGATAGTCAGCAGAAGGTGGTGCGTATTTATAGAGTAAGACATCGAAGAGAAGTCTATCGATAAATTGTAGTTTTGTCTATTTTAACTTTTCTAACTTTATAGATTGATTTTAGCAGATAATAGTTAGGGATTAGGTATTAAGTTTTTAGGTGTTTAGGAAATAAGAAAAGAAAAACTATACACTAAACGCTATACGCTATTAATAGGTAGTGAGTAGTGAGTATCGAGTATTGAGTAGGCAGGGTTAGGGAATTAGGTGAGTTAGGTAAGTTAGGAAGTAGAAAATGAAAATAATGAAAATAACGAAAATAACGAAATTAACGAAATAATTCGTTATTTTATAAAAAAGATGGTATTTTTATTCTGAAAACATTATTATTAAAATGTATTGAAATTTAGATATAACTAAATTATAATACATATTATGGAAAGGGAAGTCTACAATCCTCTGGAATTAAGAGAAGTTTTTCATCTGGAGTTTTTAAGACAGCTTAATATAAAATTAAAAACGAAATACTATGCGCTTAAAGGAGGGACTAACTTGCGTTTTTTTTATAGAAGTTGTCGCTATTCCGAAGATATGGATTTGGATGTAAAGCAGGTATCTATAGAGACGCTTAAAGAAAAAGTTAAAGAGATATTAGAGTCAAGGAGTTTTCAGGATAATCTTAAGGTCTATGGAATAAGAGAAGTTGTTCCTCCGGATATTACCAAGGCAAAGCAGACATTAACTACCCAGAGATTTAAGGTTCATTTGATTACCTATGCAGGTGAAGACCTGTTTACTAAGATTGAACCCAACTTTTGTGATAGCAAAAATGTCCGAAAGGACTTGGTTGGGTCCAACCATTGGCTTTGCTTGAAATTATAAGCCTTTCGTATTAGCGAAAGTTTTTCTTTCATAAAAAGATTTGGAACTTTTTCTTACGCAGGCAATGGCTAAAACTTATTGCACAATAATAACTTTACGCTTACAAAAAGAGCCTAATGCAAAATCTTGGTTGAATTTTCCCGCCGAGGCTTTAAAGGAGAACCAGTGGTTGAATCTGTGTCCGAGGCTATCTTGCGTAAATATAAATTACCACCTTTGTTGGTCCCTCATTATGATATTTTTTCTACTATTATTCAGAAGATAGAAGCCCTTTCTTCAAGGACAGTAATTCAAGCGAGAGACATCTTTGACTTATATATATTAAGCACGCAGTTTAGTTTAACTCTTAAAAAAAACAATAAAATAGAGAGTAATAAATTAAAAAAAGCCTATACAAATATCTTTGAAGTTGAATTTGCACAATTCAGGGATAGTGTGATTTTATACCTCTCTAAAGATGACCAGGAGATATACAATTCTAAATCTCTATGGGATGAGATAAGATTGAGGGTGACAAAATTTATTGAGGAATTAAATAAATTATATGCCTAAGCAGTCAATACTTATTTTTATTAAGAGATTAAAGAGACCGGTATTTACTACTTATGAAGTTTCGAGCATTTCAGGAAAGTCTTTATCTTCTGTAACCCAGTCACTTAATTATTTAGAAAAGCAGGGATTAATTTTTAAAATATACCGTGGTATTTGGGCTGAAGCAGAGAGCAAGAATTTAAGTCCGTATTCCATTATTCATCTTTTATTTCCTTTACAGAAAGTTTATGTTTCTTTTATAAGTGCTCTCCATCTTTACGATATAATTGAACAGATTCCTCAGACAATCACCCTTGCTTCTACTGCTCATACAAGAACAATTCATACAAAGATAGCCACCTATACTGTGCATCATATAGTTCCTTCATTTTTTAAAGGATTTGGTTGGTATAAAAAAGAAAATAGTTTTTTGATTGCTGAACCTGAGAAGGCTTTGGTTGACTGTCTTTATTTATCTGCATATAAGAAAAAACAGTTTGGATATTTTCCGGAATTATATCTGCCTAAGACCTTAAGTATTAAAAAAATAAATCACTGGATAAGTATGATTAATAATCCTAAGGTTAGACTCTATATCCGCAAAAGAATACATATAATTTTAAAAAATTCAGTAAAACAATAGAGACAAACTTTTGTTAGAAACCAATTTCAACCTCGTAGGTTGCTAAAAAATCAGTATAACGAAAATAACAAAAATTAATCCATTAACAATTTTAATTAGTAGTTAGAGAATGAGGTAAAAGGGTGGTAGATTTTTATTTTGTAGAAGAATCATAAGATTATAGTTGACAAATTTTTTTGCTGTACTATAATTTAAATTATGAATGATAATCATTCAAGACAAGAATTATTGTATAGAAGACGGTGGATCGCTTCTTCTTTGAATTCTGCAGTTAAAGAGCATCCTATTGTGGTATTGACAGGAGCGCGTCAGGTAGGTAAAAGCACACTTTTGATTAATGAGCCGTATTTCTCTGATTGGAAGTATTTAAGTTTGGATGATTTTAATATTCTTGAACAGGCAGAGTCTGAGCCGGTTTCATTATGGATAGATGCGGAAAAGATTATTTTGGATGAGGTGCAGAAAGTCCCTAAAATTCTTTGTGCAATAAAACAGACTGTAGATAGAAGAAATCAAAAAAAGAGATTTATCCTTTCTGGTTCAGCAAATCTTTTATTAATGCATAAAATAACCGAAAGTTTAGCCGGAAGGGCGGTTTATTTCCCTTTATTTCCTATGACATTAGGAGAAATGAAAGGATTACCCAAAACAGATATTCTCTTAAATCTTTTCGAAGGAAAATTCCCTCGGACCAAAATTTTAGAGAATATAGAATGTCAACCCTATTCTTTTATGGTTAGAGGATTTATGCCTGCACTTTTAAATTTAAAGACAAAAGAAGCATTCTTAAGATGGTGGGAGAGTTATATTGCCACTTATTTAGAAAGAGACTTAAGACAGCTTTCTCAGATAGAATCTCTTCCTGAATTTAGAAGAGTTATGGAAGCGGTCGCTCTTCGCTCAGGACAGTTAATAAATCAAACTGAAATTGCTCGGGATGTTGGAATAAGTCAGGCAACGGTTTATCGTTACCTTAATATTTTAGAAACTACCTGTTTATTAAGAAGGATTCCTGTATATGCAAAAAGTAGAACGAAAAGGCTAATTAAATCATCTAAGATTTATTTTATCGATCCTGGACTTACGAGTTTTCTCTGTGGATATTTTGATGATGATTCTTTGAAGTCTGCTAAGGAAGTAGGAAGTATTTTTGAGACAATGGTTTTATTACATTTAACTGTTTTATGTGAACTTTTGGTTCCAAAGGCTAAAATATTTTATTGGCGAACAGTAAGTGGGCAAGAGGTGGATTTTGTTCTTGAATATGGTAAAAAGCTCATTGCTATAGAGGTAACACTTTCTCCTTATTCTAACTACGATGATACAAAGGGAATAAGGTCTTTTTTGCAGGAATATCCGGAAACTTTGATAGGAATCCTTGTGTATGCAGGAAAAGAGGTTAAGTACTTGGGAAAAAAGATATTAGCTATTCCTTGGATGATATTTACCGGAATGGCAGAGCAGTTAGCTGAAAGTAGTTAGAAGTGAGTAGTTAGGAAGTTAGGAGAGTTAGGTAGGTAATTTTTAAGGTGTTTAGGTATTAGGGGAGTAAAAGAAGAAATTTTAATAGAAACTGGACGCTATTGATTAGTAAAAAATTCTTTAAGGCTACAGGTTGTGGCTTAGGTTGCGGTTAAGTCGTTTATCGTTGTCAGTTGTTTAGCGTTAAAATATAACGGAAAGAGAAATAATAAGAAGGGGATTTAAATTTATTTATATTTTGAGTAAGGAGAAATTTTAGTGAAGTAGAAGGTAAAATTTAGAAAAGTGCTTGATTTTTAAGTATATGGTAGTAAAATTCTATATAGAATTATAAGAGAAAGATATGGAGTTAATATACCGTCCTATAATTAGTAAAGTTAAAGAGCAGATTGATAAGAGTAATATCGTTATTTTAATTGGTGCTCGTCAGGTAGGTAAGACTTCTATTTTAAAACTCCTTATAAAAGAGACAGAAACTCAAAAACCAAAAAAAGGAATTTTTTATTTTGATTTGGAAAAGGAAGAGCTGCTGGAGATATTTCAGTCTTATCGGACGCTTATTGATTGGCTTAAATTACAAGGAGCAAATTTAGAGAAAGAAAATTATCTTTTTATTGATGAATTTCACTATATACCTAATCCAACCAAATTGTTTAAAATTATTCACGATGATTTTCCTAATTTAAGAGTTATTGCTACAGGTTCTTCATCTTTAGAAATTTCCTCTAAAATTAAAGAAGCCTTAACCGGGAGAAAAAGAATTTTTAAAATCTATCCTCTCAGTTTTGCAGAGTTCCTTGAATTTAAAAGAAGCCCTCATAAAGATATATTTAATCGAGTTATAAAAGATTCCAAGATTAAATTGATTGAGCCTGTGTTAAGTGATTTGGTAAAAGAGTGGGAGGAATTTTTGCTTTTTGGTGGATATCCTAAAGTAGTGTTGAGTTTAGGCGAAGAGGAAAAAGTAAAGGAGTTAGAGGAGATCTATAATTCTTATGTCCAAAAGGATATTAAAGCATTTTTAAAGATAGAGAATGTTCTGGCTTTCAATAAATTGGTGAAAATTTTAGCGGTACAGATTGGAAATTTGGCAAATTTCTCAGAGTTCGGTTCTCCCTTGAATATTGCTCGCGAGACTTTAGAAAGATATGTATTTGTTTTGGAAAATACCTTTATTATAAAAACTTTATCTCCCTTTTTTACTAATAAGACTAAAGAGATTACCAAAATGGGAAAGATATTCTTTTACGATACAGGCTTAAGAAATTTCAGTATTAAAGATTTTAAGGATTTAATGATAAGGTTAGATAAAGGGGCATTGGTTGAGAATGTAGTGGCAACAGAACTAATTAAATCAAGTTCTATTTTTCAGGATTTGCATTTTTGGCGGACTCAGGCAAAAACAGAGGTAGATTTTATATTATTGAATAAAGAAGAGATTATTCCAATAGAGGTAAAATATCAGTATTTTAAGAAGCCTAAGATTCCTTCGGGGCTCAAAACATTTATTGGAAATTATAAACCTAAAAGAGCATTTGTCCTCACAAAAAATTTCTCAGGTAGAATTAGTTTTGGTAATTGTGAGGTAAAGTTTCTACCTTCCTTTATGTGTTCTAAATTAACTGCTGCTGGATAGAAAAGAAAGGAAATAGTACCAGATGCTACGATATTTAGGGAGTTAGGTGAGTTGGAGGTAAAAAATTCCAAATACCAATTATCCAAATTCAAATAATGACCAAATTGCTGAATGAATCAAAAAATGAATCAAAAAAGTTTTTTGGTTATTTTTAATTAGTTTTGGTAGTTGGAATTTATTTGGTATTGGAATTTGAGATTTAAATTTAAAAGTTTTATTTTGATAGAGAAAACAAAGTGCAGAAACTAAAAGACAAACAAAAAGCAGGGATAGCTAGTAAAATTACTTTATATGCTATGTTTGCAATAACCTAATGCAAAGTTTGGTTGGTTTTATTTATATATTTACTTTTTAAATTTTATCTTTATAATTTTATAATGTTGCAGGTTTTGAGAGTATATTTAGTTAAAGTTAGATTTTATTAAAAATATTTTAAAAATGAACGAGAATATATCTGTGGTAATAATTGCTAAAAACGAAGAAGAAACAATAAGAAGATGTTTAGAATCTGTAAAAGATTTAGCTGATGAGATAATTGTGGTGGATGATTTTAGTACTGATAAAACTGTAGAAATAGTGCAGTCTTTAGGAGCAAAAGTTTTTAGAAGAAATTTGGATAATAATTTTTCTGCTCAAAGAAATTTTGGGGTAGAGAAAGCAAATAATGAATGGATTCTTTTTTTAGACGCTGATGAATTTATCCCTCTGGACTTAAAGAAAGAAATTCAGAGTCGGTTAGGGAAAGAAAATTATGTAGCATATTTAATAGAGATTAGGAATTATTTTTATGGTCATCTTTTAAGATATGCAGGAATAAAGGGTTATAAATTACGTTTATTTAAGAAAGGTTATGCTTGGTATGAAAGCGATGTTCATGAGGAGTTAATAGTTAAAGGGCCAATTGGTAAAATGAAGAATTTTTTTATTCATTATATTCCTGAGTCTATCGATAAATTATTTTTAAAAAGTTTAAAGTATGCTGAGATTCAAGCAAACAATTATCTAAAAGATAGAGAGGTATCATCTAAAGAAATTAAATACCGGCTTACTTGGAAAGCCCTTAAATTATTCTGGAAACTCTATATAAAGAAAAAAGGCTATAAAGATGGAATGTATGGTTTAGTCTGGTGTATTTTAAATGTAATCGGACCAGAAATTATTTGGCTTAAAATTTGGGAAAAGGTAATAAATAAGAATAAATAAAATATGTTTAATTATAAAATGAGAATGGGAAGTTGTGATTTAATTATGGCAGTTTATAATGAATTAGAAATTACTAAGAATTGTCTTGAGAGTTTGATAAAGAATACTGTTTTTCCTTATCGTTTAATAATAATTGATAATGGTAGTGAAGAGCCTACTAAAAATTATTTAATTGAGATGAAAAATAAATTTTCCCATTTTACTCTTATAAGATTTGAGAAAAATCTTGGTTTTGTAAAAGCAATAAATACAGGACTTAAGAATGTTGACGCTGAATTTATTTGTTTGGTTAATAATGATACGATATTTACTAAAGGTTGGTTATCTGAAATGGTTGAGATTATGCGTGAAAATAAAGAGATAGGGGTTTTAAATCCTGCGAGTAATAGTTGGAGCGAATGGCCTCCTAAAAATAATAGTTTGGAAGAATATGCAGAAAAAATTTCTTTACGAAAAGGCCAATGGCAAGAAGCAAGCTACTGTATAGGTTTTTGTATGATGTTTCGCAAGGATATTTTAGATAAAGTAGGATATTTAGACGACTCCTATGGGATGGGTTATTTAGAAGAGACGGATTTCTGTAGGCGAGTACAGAAGTTGAATTATTTCTGCGGAATAGCCAAAGGTGCCTATGTTTATCATTTAGGTGGACAAACTTTTAAAAAATTTAGCAATTCTCGTGTTTGGTACAAAGAAAATTTAAAAATTTTTAATCAAAGGTGGGGAAAATCTTTAAGGATGGCATTTATTATTGGAGGAAAGAATATAGATAAAGAAAAGACACATCAGCTAGTTTTATCTGCCTTAAGAGACTATCATGCTGTTAGGGTTTATTCTCCTATACTCTTAGATAAAACATGGGTACCTAACCATGCAGGATTGCGGTTGTATGAGATTGAAAGCAAATTTTTCACATTAAAAGTTTTCTTACGCATTTTTTTGCGTCAATTAAAACAGGGGAAAGAAAAAAATTTCCACATCATTATTTTACTAAATTGTCCTTTAGTTTTTCTATTTAAAGGGTTATTGATTTTTCCAAAATTACTTATATTAATTAATCCATCTTTGACTGAAGCTCGGTTGTGTTGGCAAAGGATTTCCCAATTTTAGCTTTGGTTGACAAAATTTACGAAGAGGCGATATTTTTATTTTGTAATAACAATTATAAAATGTATGTTATTGCAATAAATAATCCCACCTTTCCTAAAAAGTAGAAATAATAGGTTAGTATTCTTAAAGTTAAACATTATATAATTTATCTATCCCTATAGAGCAAGTTGCAGAGTATCATCCCCAATCCCACCCGACGGGTGGGATTGGAAAAGTGCAATTAAAATAAGCCTTTTTTTCCAGCCGACGGCTGATAAATGGAGAAATTAAATAAATTATAAATACCTATTGTTTATAAACAAAGAAAATTAAAATTTAAAAAGATAAAGACTATTAAAAAAACAAAAAGAAAACTCACTAAAAGAATTTCTATTAAAAGGTTAAATTTCTATTTTGCAGAAAAGATGGCATTTTTAATTTGCTTTTACAAGTTAATTTATAATTCTTGCAGTTTTCTTTAATGTTGTTATAATAAAAACTAAATCTTTACTAAAATTAAAAAGGTGATATTATTATATAAAATTTTAGGAGGAAGAATGAGAAAGGTTTATATATATGATACAACATTAAGAGATGGCGCACAGGGAGAGGGTATATCTTATTCTGTATCTGATAAGATTCGTATAGCAAATGAATTAGATAAATTTGGAATACATTATATTGAGGGTGGTTGGCCGGGTTCTAATCCCAAAGATATGGAATTTTATCTTAAAATGTCAAAGGCTCAACTTAAAAACAGTAGTTTAGTGGCTTTTGGTTCAACCTGTAAAGTTAATACATCTCCAAAAGATGATAACAACATTAAATCTATTATCAAAGCAAAAACTAAATTTGTTACTATTTTTGGGAAGACTTGGCTTTTACATGTAAAAGAAGCGCTGAAAACTACTCCGCAGGAAAATTTAAGAATAATAAAAGAAACAATAAGTTATCTTAAAAGTTTAGGTTTTTCTGTTTTTTATGACGCAGAGCATTTTTTTGACGCATATAAAGATGATAAAAAATACACTTTGGAGTGTATTTTAACCGCTCAGAAAGCCGGCGCTGATGCTATTGTTTTATGTGATACAAACGGCGGAACTCTTACTAGTGAAATTTCTTCTATCGTAAAGGATGTAAGACAAAATATAGATGTCATTTTGGGAATTCATTGTCATAATGATAGCGGTCTTGCTGTAGCAAATTCAATAGTTGCTGTTGAGGCTGGTGCTGATATGGTTCAAGGGACAATCAACGGTTACGGAGAAAGATGCGGAAATGCGGATTTAATACCAATTATTGCAAATCTCAAATTAAAGTTAAATATAGATTGCATTGAGAGTGAAAATTTAAAAAATTTAGTAAGGCTTTCATATTTTGTAAGTGAAATTAGCAATATGGTTCATAGAAGCGATCAGCCTTATGTTGGTTCTTCAAGTTTTGCGCATAAAGGCGGTGTTCATATTAATGCTGTGATGAAAAATCCAAAAACATATGAACACATAGATCCAAGTTTAGTTGGAAATAGAAGAAAAATTCTTGTTTCGGAATTGTCAGGTAAAAGTTCAATTATAATAAGAGCAAAAAATTTAGATTTAGATTTAAAAAAAGAAGACAAAACTACTCAAAAAATTCTTAAATTAATCCAATCTTTAGAGCATAAAGGTTATCAATTTGAAGCAGCAGAAGCCTCTTTTGAACTTTTGTTAAAAAAGGCGTTGAAACAATATAAAAGATTTTTTGAGTTAGAGAGTTTCAGGGTTGTTGTTGAGAAGCAAAGAAATAAAAAGATTACATCAGAGGCAATAATTAAATTAAAGGTTAATAATATAACAGAACATACCGCAGCAGAAGGGGATGGTCCTGTTAATGCTTTGGATAATGCTTTAAGAAAGGCTTTAAAGAATTTTTATCCTACACTTTCGGCTATGAAATTATCAGATTTTAAGGTAAGGGTATTAGACGCAAAAGAAGGAACTGCTGCTAAGGTAAGGGTTTTAATTGAATCGCAGGATGAAAAAGATACTTGGTCAACGATAGGTGTTTCAGAAAATATTATAGAAGCATCTTGGCAGGCATTGGTTGATTCTATAGAGTATAAACTACTTAAAGATAATAAATGAGAATTCTTTTATTGGGTGCCGGTGAATCTGGCATTTGTTTTGTTGAGAGAATTAGAGAACAAAATAAAGATATAGAGATATCTATTGTTGATAAAAATAGATATTATTATAATAAAAAAGATTTACTTTCTTTAAATTTAAATAATTACTTCGACTTAAAAGATTTTGCCGAAAAGAAAAATATAAAATATATTCAAGGAACAGTAGAGAGAATAAATCCAAAGACAAAAAAAGTAAAATTAAAAGATAATAATCACATTGATTTTGATATATTGATTATTGCCACTGGTCTTATTTCAAAAAAAGAAGATATAAAAGGTGTAAATAAAGAGGGGTTTTTTTATTTATCAGATATTGAGCCATTTACTTTAAAAGATTATCTTAAAATATCAAAAGAAATTTCTATATATACCTGTAGTTTCTTGGGTTTAAGACTGGCTTTAAGTTTATCCAAGATAAATAAAGAGGTAAATTTAATTTTTAAAGATTTAAATTTTTTAGAGGATTACAAGGATAGATTTATAGAATTTTTGAATTCAAACAATATAAAAATATATACAAATTCATATATAGAAGAGATAATAGGAGAAGGAAATATAAAGGCAGTTAAAATTTTACCACTTAAAATTTTTTCTTCACAATTGGTTTTTTTTGATAGTGGATTTTTGCAGAATATAGATTTTTTTGACGAACCAGTTAAAAAGAAAGATATATTTTTTACAGAATATAATGATATATATCTTTTAGGCGATGCAAATAGGACTGAATTGGATTATTTTTATGCTTATAATCAAATAGAGGCAAAAAGACAGGCACTTGTTTTAGCTGATTTTATATTGGGAGGTTCTAATCCGATATTTTCATTTAAAAAGTTAGATTATCAAGATAAAATTAAAGTTATTGAAGATTTTTTAAATAGAAAGGAGTAGTTATGGCTGAGTGGATTGGTATAGGCAGACGTGCAAGAAGATGTTATGGATTTGATGAAATAGCATTGGTTCCCGGTAAAATTACAATTAATCCTCAAGATGTTGAAATATATTTTGATTTTGGAAAAAGACGATTTCCTGTTCCGATTTTGGCTGCCGCTATGGACGGCGTTGTTGATGTAAAGTTTAGTTTGGAAATGTCAAGATTAGGTGGAATAGCGGTTTTAAATTTAGATGGCATTCAGACTAGATATGAAAATCCGGATGATGTATTAGAAGAAATTGCAAATGCCTCTAATTCTTTAGTTACTAATTTAATTCAAAAAGTTTATTCTGCACCAATAAAGGAAGAGTTGATAGAAAAGAGAATTTATGAGATTAAATCAAAAGGTGGTTATGCTGCTGTAAGTTGCATACCACAAAATGCAGAAAGATTTGCATCTATAGCTGAAAGTGCCGGTGCAGATTGTTTTGTAGTTCAATCTACTGTTACTACTATTAAACACATTTCAAATTCTTATAAACCTTTAGATTTATATGAATTTTGTAAAGCAAGAAAAATACCTGTAATTATTGGTAATTGCGTAACTTACGATGTAGTATTAGAACTTTTTGAGACAGGTTGTTCTGCAATTTTAGTTGGTGTTGGTCCGGGAGCAGCATGCACTACAAGAGGAGTTTTAGGAATAGGTGTTCCACAGGCAACAGCAACAATTGATTGTGCAGCAGCAAGGGATTTTTATTATAAAAAGACTTCTAAATATATACCAATTATAACAGATGGAGGAATGAGAACAGGTGGAGAGGTGTGCAAAGCTTTTGCTTGCGGAGCAGATGCTGTTATGATTGGCTCTGCATTTGCAAGAGCAAAAGAAGCACCGGGTAGAGGTTATCATTGGGGTATGGCTACTTCTCATAGCAATCTTCCAAGAGGAACAAGAATACAGGTTGGTATTTCCGGAACTTTAGAGCAGATTCTTTTTGGTCCTGCAACTGTAGATGATGGTTCTCAAAATTTAATGGGTGCTTTGGCAACGTGTATGGGTTCTTTGGGAGTGAAAACAATAAAAGAGATGCATTTTGCAGAAATTATAATTGCACCGTCAATACAGACTGAAGGAAAATTATTTCAGGTTATTCAAAGAGTTGGAATGGGCAAATAAATGAGAAAAAATTTAATTCTTATTATTGACTTTGGTTCACAATATACTCAATTGATAGCAAGAAGAATAAGGGAACTTTCGGTTTTTAGTATAATAAAACCATGCAATATAACTTTAGAGGAGATAATAAAAATAAATCCAAAAGGTATAATTTTATCAGGAGGTCCATATAGCGTTTATCAAAAGAATGCCCCAAGACTTGATATTGAAATTTTAAATTTAGGAATCCCTGTGTTAGGTATCTGTTATGGTTTGCAGATTTTAGTAAAGGTTTTAGGTGGAAGAGTTGTTGAATCTTTTAGTAGAGAATATGGCAAAACTGAACTTTATATAGATAACCATGAGGATTTATTTTTCACTCTGCCGGATAAGATAAATTGCTGGATGAGTCATATGGATAGAATAGAAGAATTACCAAAAGGATTTATTAAGATCGCACATACAAAAAATACAAAATATGCAAGTATAGCAAACAAAACAAAAAAAATATATGGGGTGCAGTTTCATCCTGAGGTGGTTCATACTGATTTTGGAATCCAGATAATTTCCAATTTTGTTTTTAGGATATGCGATTGTCTGGCTGATTGGCGTCTGGAGGATTTTATAGATAAAAAGATAAAAGAGATAAGAGAAAAAGTAAAAGAAGGAAATGTAATCTGTGGATTAAGCGGAGGGGTTGATTCTTCTTGCGCTGCTGTATTGGTTCATAGGGCAATTAAAAATAGACTTAAATGCATATTTGTCAATAATGGATTATTGAGAAAAGATGAAGATAAAAAAGTTATAAATATATTTAGGAAAAATTTTAAAATGGATCTGCATTATGTAAATGCAAGTTCTTCTTTTTTAAAGAAATTAAGGTCTGTTATAGACCCTGAAGAAAAAAGAAAAATAATTGGGCATGAATTTATAAGGGTTTTTGAGAGAGAAGCGAAAAAGATTAGAAATGTTAAATTTTTAATCCAGGGAACTCTTTATCCGGATGTTATTGAATCTACTTCATTTTTTGGTGGTCCAACTGCAAGGATAAAATCTCATCATAATGTAGCAGGCCTACCAGAAGTTATGAAACTTAAGTTGATTGAGCCATTTAGAGAACTTTTTAAAGATGAAGTAAGGAAAATCGCCAAAATTTTAAGATTGCCTGATGAAATTATATATAGACACCCTTTTCCGGGTCCGGGATTGGCAGTTAGAATAATAGGAGAGGTTACAGAAGAAAGGCTTTCTATATTAAGAGAGGCTGATTATATTTTGGAAAATATAATTAAAAGTAAAAATCTTTATAAAGATTTATGGCAGGCTTTTTGTGTTTTATTGCCAATAAAAACAGTAGGTGTTATGGGTGATAAGCGAAGTTATGAGTACGTTTTGGCAATAAGAGCAGTTAATAGTTTAGATGGTATGACTGCTGATTGGTCAAAGATTCCTTATGATGTATTAGATGAGATTTCGAATTCAATTATAAATAAAGTAAGGGGAATAAATAGAGTTGTTTTTGATATAAGTTCAAAACCTCCGGCCACTATTGAGTGGGAATAATTATGCATTCTGATTTTACCCATCTACATGTACATACCCAGTATAGTTTATTAGACGGTGCTTGTCATTTAGAAAAATTGGTGGATAAGGCAGTTAGTTTTAAAATGCCGGCACTTGCAATAACTGACCACGGTAATCTTTTTGGTGCAATAAAATTTTATGAACTATGTATGGAAAAAGGAATAAAGCCAATAATAGGTTGTGAAATATATATGGCAATAGAATCGCGTTTTAAAAAAGATTACAAGATGTCAGAAGAATCGAATTATCACCTTTTGTTATTAGCAAAGGATGAGGTTGGTTATAAAAATTTAATTAAATTAGTTAGTTTAGGATATATTGAAGGTTTTTATTATAAACCAAGGATAGATAAAGAACTTCTTTCCCAATATAGTAAAGGACTTATTGGAATGAGTGCTTGTTTAGGAGGAGAAATTCCTTCACTTATTAAAAATGATGCCATAGCAAGTGCTTATAAAAAGGCAGACGAATATGTTGAAATTTTTGGTAAGGGTAATTTTTATTTAGAGATTATGGAGAATGGGATAAAGGAGCAAAAAAAAGTTAATGATTATCTTTTAAAGATATCAAAAGAATTGGATATACCAATAGTTGCTACAAATGATATACATTATTTAGAAAAAGAAGATGCCTTTGCTCATGAGGTTTTATTAGGGATTCAAACCCAGACTACTTTAGATGATCCAAATAGATTTAAATTTGAAAGCGATACTTTTTATTTTAGAAGTCCACAAGAGATGAAAAATATTTTCTCTGATTTACCTGTTGCTTTAAAAAATACTTTAGAGATTGCAAATAAATGTAATTTAATATTTGATTTTTCAAAAACATACCTCCCGCATTTTAAGACGCCTACAGGAGAGAGTGAAGCCGAATTTCTTAAAAAAATATGTTATCAAAATTTAAAAAAGCTTTATCCAAATCCTACTCAAGAGATAATAAATAGACTTGAATATGAATTAAATATTATAACCAAAATGGGTTTTTGTAGTTATTTTTTAATTATTTGGGATTTGATAAAATTTGCAAAGGAAAATAATATTCCTGTTGGTCCGGGAAGGGGCAGTGCTGCCGGAAGTTTAGTTAGTTATGTTTTAGGCATCACAAGAATTGACCCATTAAAATACGATTTAATTTTTGAAAGATTCCTAAATCCTCAGAGGGTAAGTCTTCCTGATATAGATATAGATTTTTGTTATGAGAAGAGGAAAGAAGTAATAGATTATGTTGTAAAAAAATATGGCGCTCAAAATGTTGCTCAGATAGTTACATTTGGAACTATGCTTGCGAGAGCTGTTGTAAGGGATGTTGGAAGGGTTATGGGATTTAGTTATTCTGAAGTAGACAAGATAGCAAAAATGATACCTCAATCAATAGGTCAAAATATAACTTTAAAAGAGGCTTTATCAATAGTTCCGGAATTACAGGAACAATATAATTCTGATAAGAGGATAAAGACGTTAATAGATGTAGCATTAAGATTAGAAGGTCTATCAAGACATGCTTCTACTCATGCTGCAGGTATAGTTATTTCAGATAAACCTTTAGATGAGAATATACCGCTTGCAATTGGAACAGAAGGTGAAATAGTTACAGGATTTGATATGGAGTCTTTGGAAAAGATTGGACTTTTAAAAATGGATTTTTTAGGTCTTAAAACCTTAACTTTAATAAATGAGACTATAAAAATAATAAAAAGAACAAAAAATTTAGATATAGATATTAATAATATACCTTTGGATGATAAAAAAACATTTTCTCTGCTTTCGGCTGGAAATACTATTGGAGTGTTCCAATTAGAAAGTAGGGGAATGAGAGATATTTTAGTTAGATTAATTCCAACAAGATTTGAAGATTTAATAGCGGTATTGGCTTTATATAGACCGGGACCTATAGGTAGTGGGATGGTAGATGATTTTATTGAGAGAAAACACAATAGAAAACCTATAGTATATATTCATCCGAAGTTAGAACCGATTTTAAAAGATACTTATGGAATAATTTTGTATCAGGAGCAGACAATGCAAATAGCCTCAAGTTTAGCGGGTTTTGATATGGTAAGCGCTGATATTTTAAGAAAAGCAATAGGCAAGAAAATTCCGGAGATAATGGAGGAACAAAGAAATTTGTTTGTGGAAGGTTGCAAAAAAAATAATATTTCAAATAATATTGCGAATAAAATTTTTGATTTGATTGATTATTTTTCCGGATATGGTTTTAATAAAAGCCATTCAACCGCTTATGCTTTAATTTCTTATCAAACCGCTTACTTAAAAGCGCACTTTCC
>Ga0207433_10008829_pt1 | contig 16254 bp, 15 predicted proteins | sample YelNatPaOPGAMG01_FD_187559 | JGI IMG/M metagenome (GOLD analysis project Ga0207433, IMG submission 187559) | Hot spring thermophilic microbial communities from Obsidian Pool, Yellowstone National Park, USA - OP-RAMG-01 (SPAdes) (version 3) | ecosystem: Environmental > Aquatic > Thermal springs... | reverse complement strand
ATTTAGAAGAGCAATAATAAGATATGAGAGACTAGCCATAATGTTCCAAGCAATCATAACATTCACATGCATAATAATACATATGAGATATGGAATATGATAAACTTAAATATTTTGAAACCACCTCTAATTATGCAATTTAAATATTAATATTAAGTTTTAATAAAGTAGAAATTATAATAATCATCATTTAGTAACTATATTAAATCATTCAAGACTATCAATATTAAACCTAAGCATCAGTTTATAGATTAATCATGTTTACAAGGACTTCAAATAACATATAAATATTAAGTACATATATCCAGAAACATGGGAGAAATTAAGCCATAAAGTACAATTATAATAGATAATCTATATAATTATAAAAGAAGTTAATCAAAGATATGGATAACCTCAAATTAACTTTATATTAACGGGCCCGCGGGGATTTGAACCCCGGACCGCCGGCTTTCATCCATTGATAGAAGGCCGGCGCGCTTCCATACTGCGCTACGGGCCCTAAAAAACTCCTTGTTTTCTATAATATATTTTTTTCTAAAGAGAATGTACAATGTTGATAGGATTTCCAAGACAGCTGTTAAGTATTAAGCTTCTATAAGCTTATAGGATGAGAATCTATCTATGACAATAGATGACATCTATTCAGTACAATAACATCAAACCCAATAAATATGAGAAACTCTAAGATCAACAATATGCTGAGAACTATTCATAAATATTATACTATTACTACAGTCACTTAAGAAGGTGAGTTTAAGTTGTCAATGTCCTCTTCCTTTATCGAAAAACTTTTAAGTAAATTTAACCTATAAATTAAGGCGCCCCAGAGCCCCCGTACGTGTGGGGAAAGCTCAGTACGGTAGAGCGCTCGATAAAAGGCGAAGCTGTTAACCGAGTGGCCCGCGGTTCAAGAGATTAATTTCTGAAACTCCGCGCGGGGGCGCCAACAAGTCATCATCACTTTTTTCTCGACATAAATTATTAGTGCTCCGGCCGGGATTTGAATTCCCGTATATATCATCCCGGGTCAAGGGGTCTCCTCTATTTTGGTCGAAAGCCCCTTATACTTGACCGGACTCTCTGCCAAAGCCTAAAAGGCTTATGTATACTACCGGAGCTGATTCCTCTATATATCAGAAGCAAAAAAATCTTACGCTTAAATTATTTCGCTACTACTAAAAAAAATACAGGGCATTTTTTAACATAAATCTAATTTTAGTCATCAAATCTGAAAAGTTACTATTATTTTCTCTTAATGTATTAGATAATGCGGCCGCCGGGATTTGAACCCGGGATCTCCCGCGTGGCAGGCGGGTATCTTACCAACTAGACCACGGCCGCAAAATAGAAAGCATTAAAAAATAATTAAAGTTTTCGGATGATTTTAAAATACTGTCAAGCTAGTGTATAATAAGCTTATAGGAATTTAAGACTTAACTTAACAGTGGTGTTGGTTTAACAGTACTAAGTATCATAATAACTATAAAATTTTATATTCTTAAGGTATAATTTATAATGCCTCCGTAGCTCAGCGTGGTAGAGCGGCCGCCTCGTATCAGCTCTGAGAAAGCGGCATGTCGCGGGTTCAAATCCCGCCGGAGGCTTATTGTACCCAGAAAGACTTATAAGGGCATCTAAGTTAATAAAATTAGCCCCGGGCCCCGGTAGCTCAGCTGGGAGTTATTACCAAAAGCGCCCGGCTGAAGACCGGGTTGTCGGTGGTTCAAAAACATAATATGTTGAAACTCCGCCCCGGGGCATATTAAGCTTGAATATCAAGAGCCCTAAATAGGCTTATCAGGAGATTCTATAACCTAATTGCCTATAGCTTTGGGATTAGATTGAAGACTAAAACTCTATAATGTTTTGAAGATATCTGATAGAGTTATAGCTACCAGTTCAGAGGTTAAGGACTCATAGTATGGGTTGAGGGTATGTATTGAGACAAGTAGTAAAATCAAGAGTATAGGAATATGTGATCTAAGTCTCTTCTCTATAAATTAGTTTAGATATATAGAAAAGTTTAAAGACACACATAGAACTTGGATACTGTTGATTATAGAGCCTAAGGGAGTAGCTACATAAGATCTAAGGGGTGCCTCTCTAATTTCTTATAAGTTAGTTTAGATTTTAGAAAATAGCTTAAGCTCTAGGAATTAAGCTGCAAACAATACTTTATAATGTTATATAGTAGTAATTTACAGAAGTTTACAGATTAAACAAACTTAAGGCAGCAGAGGACACCGGCACTCGAGAATCTCCATAACCACCGTATGGCAGCCGGCATTCTCACATCCGTTACCCATGAACAATACGGTTCAGACTTAGGGCCGCTCTATTCCTAGCCTAACCCATTTCGTCTGTTCAAGCTTGATCCCTTCCTCCGAAGGGACTAGCTTTTACCGTATTCCCATGGGACGTATGATCATAGATGCCTACTACCTCAGCATGGTCATGGAAACCCCTCATGCCGGCTTCTCAGCCCGCCATATAGACCTTTTGCGGTCGGATTTTCCTCAGGGGAGGCCTAGTCCCCCACCTAAGTCCTCTGCTGCCAATACTTATATACGTAACTTATTAATATTTTTTGCTTTTGGTATTAAATTCCTTAATTTCTAAATAATATGTATTAGCTATCAATTTGAATATTGTATGCTTTTTAACTTGATTGTTTTTATCTATACACTTATAAGTTTGGGTTTCTCAATTACATCTATAAGTTGATGACATTAGTATACAAAAACTTTAGCTAGTAGTTTTTAGTTATGCTATAGTATTTTGGGCATACAGTATTCTTAGAATGCTGTTTCAGCAGCTTATCTTATATTGTAAAGATTCCGCCTACCTCATTCCTTATAACTCAATGTTTTTATCAGCCTTGCTACCATAAGCATCTCAAGTAGGCTCTCATCAGCTCTAATTTCAGATTTTGGCTTGATAACTGGTTTTATACCCATATGTCTAGCAGTCTATATGTTTCATATATTTTGTATGCTTTAATCTATATATGCTCAATGATAGATCTAGGCTTTGATGCACTTACTATTAATGCCGTAGTGCTTCTGAATAGTGAGTACCATCATTAGCGATCTATTGATACAACTTCTTTTGCCTTAACATCTACTGCAAAGTATATTTAGAACTTGAATTAAGTCAAATATACCTCCTAATCTAAGAAAAGTCATAGTTATATATAAAGCTTTATATCTAGCTCAAGGGTTTAAGCTCACGATCATGGTCATCAAAAGGGTTTAGGCTTAAGAAAATGTGTCACGTTTAATTAACTGCCCGTTAATAATCCTCTAACCTATAAATTGGAAACTAAGCGAAGAAAAACTAAACCATAAAGTCCATTATAATAAAAGTAAAATGAAAAATTCGCATGAAATATAATTAAGCCACAGAGCCTAGATTAACTTTAATTTGAATTATATTAACTTAATGAATGAAAAGTAGGTTACATTAAATTTTTTACCATATAGCTCTAAAGCTCTTCCTTCTATTTTCTCATCGTTTATTGTTACATCCATAAAGGAGGGTATAAATGAAGCATAGCCTCCGGACCAGACTCCAGTTGCAGAGCCAGGATTTAATAGTAGGATCTTCCTATTATAAACTTTTTTCTCTCTTATAGAAAGCCTATGGGTATGTCCTGAAATAATCACATCTAAGTCATTTTCAACAGCTTTATTTATAAGTTTTCTATCATCACCTCTTGGATATATCTGGTCTCCATGTATAATCCCAATTTTAAATCCATCAATTTTAAACTTAATTTCTGCAGGTAAATTTAAATCATCCATATTGCCAAGCACACAGTACGTTTTTGCTATGCTTTCAAAGAAGCTTAATATCTTAGCGCTTGTCAAGTCACCTGTACATAAAACTAAATCGAAGTTACAACCTTTCAAGTACTGCTCAATTTCCCAACTAATTTTTTCAGCTCTCTCAGGTATATGTGTATCTCCAATTACAAGCATTCTCATCATAAACTATACACCACACTATGTGAACATAGTGTTCAAACCTATTAATTTTATCACTAATGCTTTAATTAACGACTTAAGACATTATGTAAGGTTACTACATAATTTATCAGTACTCAACTAAGTCTGAGTACTGATAAATTAAATTATTGTATATTTGATGCATTTGAGCCTCAGCGCTTCCAACCTTCTTCATAATTTATCAGTACTCAGCTAAGTCTTCATGGACTCTATTATTTATAAGGATAATTAATCTTAAATATTTTTCTGAAGAAAAGATCTGCTAACTTATTATAAAGCGGTTCTTCATATTTTGGTATTTTTGAGCTTGTGGTTTAATTTTGAATTTTGTAAATTCATCCATGCAATAGAACGGGAAAACTTTAATATTTATTCCTTTTCATACCAATTAAAATAGGAAGCATGATTATTGAGAATTAAGCCACAAAGTATATTTTGGCTAATAGCTGTTAAACTCTACATAAATACTATAATTCCTTAAGCTAATTTTAATGATAAATTCTAAACCTATAATAAACTTAAATACTTAGATATAATGTTCCTTATCAATTCTACGAATCTATTCACATTTCCTACAGTTACTGCTTTATTTTATATTCACTTATTCCATCTCTACATACTATTTCTTCTTGAACTAACTTATATTGTTATGTTATATTAATTGTACTAGCTTGAATTCATAGCAAATATATGTTGGAGTAACCGAACAAGCCAATTAATATCATATCTAAGTTTATGTGGACACTTTGCTTCATATATACTTAATCTTTAATAACACTTTAAAAAGTGTTCTGATACTTTAATAGATTTAAGAAGTGCCAATAAACTCTTGTATTAATATCTAAGAAGGTGTAGAGGTAGATGTTTATAACATAGTTTAGAAAATGTTATTATTGGGTTCCTGCATGGTTATGTGAAGTAAGACTCTTCAGTAAATAGTAGATACTACGCCTTGGGATTCCAGTTTTGCTTGATATTTCAGAAATGCTATATCCAAGTCTACGTAACTCCATAATCTTATTCTGATGAGTACACGTATACTTTGGTGGACGACCTTTCTTCACTGCAATGGGTTTTATAACAACATTAACAGACTTTAGACTATTAACTATTTTTTTAGAAGTACTTAAATAAATTGATGGTGGAAGACATATCACTTTTAAGTTCGGTGCTTTATTCAGTAACTCTAAGATTATCGGAAGGGAAGGGCGTTTATTTATATAAATTGCTGTAGTGTTAACATTAACTTTTGATGATATCATCCACAGCAAATTTGCTACATCTTTTGCCTTAATTATAAGCATTTTTGAATTCATATTACATGATGATATAATAAACACATATAAAAGTGGTGCTGCAAACATAAGTATTCAGCTACACACATTTTATTACACATTACTTGCATGGTTAAGTTTATAGTATTGGGAGGGTGCTAAAATGTGTCTAAATATCTCTTAATTACAAATTAGTCCTGTAAAATCAGGACATCAGCTACATATATTTCTATATTTTAGGTTTGTACATTATAAAGGTATAGAAAACTCTTATTTTTAACTTTGTTAACAAAGTTAAAAATAAGGTCTTATCTTTTAGAAAGTGAAAGCACATTTATTATGACACACTATTTGTTCGGCGACTTTCCGTTGATTTCCTGTTTTCTCCCGTTTCTTTAACTCTACATCCTGAGAATTAAGCAACGATTATTGAGAATTGGGGTTTATTGGACTTAAAACATAGTTTTAAAGTCATGTATGACTGCAGTGTTGACAAGCATTTCTGTAGCCTTTAATAATCAGATTGTGAATTTTATTTCATTGTGGCAAGCAATTTCGATTTCTTAGGGTATAGAATTAGTATGGATATTACAGGTATAATGAAGCCAATGGCAGCTGTGGATTGAATTGTTAATCCCCATGCATCGAAGGCTATGGTTGTAATACTAACTAGTAGTATGCTCCAAAAGCCCCATTTTCTCCTTGTCAATAAACCAGAAACGGCAATAAGTCCAAAAACTCCCAAGAACAGAAACATTACAAAGAGCACAGCAGACGTTGCATATGAAACAGGAGCGACCAAAAACCGCCCCATTCCTGCAGGTGTGCCGAGCGCGGCGAAAGAAAGCCTACCGACGGATTGAACAATCCATGAAAACCAACAAAAACAACAATCTTAGATACTTTCTCCAAGCTTTCCGCTTTTTCATGTACCATTTTCAATTCAACCCTTTATAAGTTGGGCTGCTATATTTTTCCCGAATTCCTTGCATTTGTGTAGTTCGCCTTCCATTACAGGACCCTTTATTCCTTGAACTTTTATGGATAAACCAGACATTATCCGCCTCAAACTCGGAACCTTCTCATTTATTTGTTTCTCCATTTTCTTAACAGCCTTTTCGAAATCCTTCCCCATATAAGTGTCAAAAACGGCAAACATCTTCCCATCTAACGGCAACTTGCCAAGCTTGTCAATAAACCCTTTAATTCCCCTTGTCGGTCCACCAATATGGTTTGGGGAGCCAATCAGGACTGCATCATAATTAGGTATATCATTAACATCCACTTCTTTGAGTTCTTTAACAGAAGCTTTTACGCCATTAACTTCATTGATACCTTGGAGTATTTTTTCCGCCACGTATTTCGTGTTACCATAACACGACTCATAAATCACAATTATTTTTACCATTACAACCTACTTATACTACTATATCTCATTCAAGTTTTAAAATTTGCGGACTTCTCAGAACTATTGTGTGCTTACATTCCGAGGAGAGCCTAAGGATCTAACAAAGATAAGATTAAGACAATGGCAAAGGCTAGTGTGTATGCTGCAAAGTTTATGTTTGTTTGAACCCTATGAGGTATGCTGCGGCGAAAACGAGGATTGCTTGAATCAGGGCTATAAGCATGCATGATAAAGCTTGGCTTGCCATGAACTCAGTTGAAGTTGTTGGAGTTGTCCGTACTCTTTTCATCATACCATTTTCTCAATCTTGAGTGAAGAGCTGAGCTACCATCATTATGAAGAAGATTGAAGCAAGGTAAACATGTCAGGCACCATAAACTCAAAAGCGGAGACCTGTTTCGTTTCAATTAAAGAAGCAATTTTCAGGGTTATTGAAGTTAAAGCTTGCCTCTGCTGATTTTGGCCTATAAACACAGTTAGAACTTGCTGAATGGTTGCGAAAACGGAGCCTTTATCCACATAAAGTGTAACAGTTGTGTTCACCCATCTGCTTGGATCTTCTGGTGCTACATGATAGAAAGTTAGCTTTGGCTGAAAATGCTTGGAATAATCATAACAGCCTGAATTTTTCCCCTTGCAATAAGTCACTTTAGGCTGTCTGATTATCGGCATAAACTCGGACACTCAATACTTTGTGGCAGATAATGCGTCAATAAACGCTTGTGTAGAGTTAGCCACGTTTAACTAATCATGTTGAATACACCTATGGCGTAGACAGGTTATGTAACACCTAAACCGACGAAGGAAATGCCGAAAGCCAAAACAAACACTAGGAGAAAAGAAATATCATAAAAAACACAACTGGTTTCTAAAAAGCCTTCTTTAACTCTTTCTTGGTTAAAGCCAAAATTCGTTGAAGACTCATTCTAGAATTTCTCCCTTATACTCCTACCTGTGAATTTAATGAAGATCTCTTCCAGATTTCTAACCTTAGTTTTTTGAATCAGTTCCCTTGGTAAGTCTAGGGCTATAAGCTTTCCATGATCAATTAATTTTTCTATTACTTCCCACAGCTATAGGTTTGATCCTTTTAACTGCTAAACCTTCGCAATCTACTATGTATTGTATGATTATTATATTTAACTATACATTAACTTCTCTAGAAATAATTTTGCTTTTTCAGATTCAGCTTTGGGCACTACATTTAATTTAGATCTTTGCTCTTCTGTCAAGTATTTTTCAATTCCATAAATCTTAAGCCTTGTTAAAACATTCATGACTGTTGCCATGCTTTCATTAAACATATCTGATACATGGCTAAGACTAAGACTGCTTGTTAGGTATATCAATGTTGCTGCTATAGCTGTTGATGGCATAATGCCAAATGTACTACTGCTTTCTTTTAATAGCTTCTCCATAATCTCTTTAAGTACTACAGATTGCTGAGTTAATTTCCATTTACATATACCTAGATTATTAGCAATAGCGGCAATATCAGACCATTCAAGTACCGATGTTAATTTTTTAATTTGATTAATGGATGGCCTTAATATCATATGTGGGAACGGACCTATTGATATTGATCTCTCACGTTTCGTCTTCATAAGTAAGAACAAAGACATATCATAGGAAATTAAATATACTGGAAATTTTTTATAAATATCTTCATTTGTAATATTATGTTTTGATAATAAAGCATTAGTAAATCTAACATAAGCTATTGCAAGAGATTGACGAACATACTTATCATTTATTAGTATAGGCTTGGACTTACGCCATGTAATTTTCTCTATTCTAGCATTTTGACCAAAAAGTTCAATAATTCTTTCCTCACATAACCTAAAATCCTTTCTTTCAAGTTCTACTTTAATATTTTTCCTTATAGTTTTCCCATTTTCGATTACTTTTAAAATAATGGAGGCCGACGTAAGTACTCTTCGTTCCTCAAGTTTCAGAAGTTTTAAAATTTCACCATATGACCATCGTTGACATGAGTTAAGTTTAGTTGCGACATCAAGATAGTTACCACTATACGGTAAGTACTTAATGATATCAATTCTAGAAATACTTTTTGGGTCTTTAATAACATTTAGGAGAGAACCACACTTAGGACATTTATCAGTTTTTAAAAATATTTCCATTTTTGATGAAAATTTACATTTTTGGTTGCTACATAACGCCTTATAATTCTCATTAATATGACCTATAGCTATTTTATGTGAGGCTATTGCGCAGCGAATTCTGTCTATATTAGCTTTTCTAGTCAATTGTCTTGACTGAATAAAACTTTTATAAGAGTATATATCATGTTTATAACCATTGTAGTCTTCATGATTTGTTACGAATTTATACATAAGTATATGATGTTTAAGCAGCTTGTTTTTTGCAATCTGAAGTAACTTAAGATTTTTAAACAATTTTATATATGCGTCAATCATTCGGTCTAAACTAAGCAGACTAGTATTAAGTTCATCGCCAAAATTAACTAATGAAGATAATAGTTCATGCACCTGTCCATATACCCAACTATTACTGCTATGCATATTCATATTTAGCTACTTTACTAATTTAACTCAACCTGTTATATAGTAACTTACTTACAATAGTATTATAAGCTTTCTGATTTGAGGTACTAAACTAAATAACATAAGCAACTTTAAGATTTTTAAGTCTACGTGCTTAACTTACTCAACATCGAGAATGTTATGAAGATGTTTAATAAGATCTTAAATCTTAAGAGCCTAAAACTAAAATTATGAACCTACCTTTCAGAGCCTAAGATGATGACTTTAAACATAAAAGGAGGATTAAAAAAGCGAACCTGGCAACTTAACATATTGTACTTAACTTCCTAAGTTGCCATGCCCAAAATGGCAACAGAAAAACTTAAAAATATATCTAAAAGAGCAGACACTAAGATATGAAAATAATACATAACATAAGACATGGATCGTGAAAAGGCCTAAATATTTTAAGCACACTTATTATTCTCCTAAGATATATATGAGCTGAAGAAATCATCTTAACCATGAATAACATATTAATTTACAAATGGAGAAACAAACATTTCCAAGTAGATATAATGGAAAGCCGAACAATTTTACTTATCATAGACGATTACTAAAACTTAGCGAAATTAAAAATTGAATTAATAAAGAGCTGAAGTGGACTTACAAATTACATATATTGAAAAGCTAATAGATTAAAGAAGATTAATTTATACATGCTAACTTGGTAATGTTGATGCTAAATATTGAACATGTTTAGGTTTAGAATTTTCTAATACTCATAGAAACTCTGTTACACTCTAACAATAGTTTGTAGATAATTTACCTGCTTAATAAGTATAAGCTCTGACGTTATATTATTGGGGATTAGAAATAGTGTCGTTCTTATTAATATAATTGGCTTCCATCTATGATAACTCAACATTTTAAACATTAAAGCCTTACATGTAAAACATAATTAAGCTATAAAACATAGAAAAATTTAACATACTCCTTTCCGAAATTTTATTAAATACGTCTTAAAGATGATGTTGCGCCGCAAGCTCCACATATAAGATATGTTAGTCTTTCTTCTTTTTTAATAAATGTATCTGCCTTACCACATATAGGGCAAATAACATATAACTTTGTATATTCTTCTATAACTTTATTTATTGTTTGTCTACTAAACTTACCATGTAAAGTTAATCTTGAATCGTCAATATCTCCTGCTGAACCTACTTCCTTCATAATAAATTTAGCTATATGTTTTGGCTCTCTATTCAGTATCGTATAAATTTCCTTGAAATTAATGATTATTGTTTTATTTCCTTCCATAATTATTTCTGATTTAGGAATTTCAAATCTTTCGTATTTAAGCTGTTTATTAGGTATTTGCTTTAATGCTCTATCTAATAGCTGTTCATATACTAGTTCAGACATAAAATAAAATATATTGACTATATTTAAAGTTTAATGTTATTACGTAAAGTGTGTAAGAATGTTTATTGAATTGAATTAAGAAAGCTTTAAAGCTAATGAATTCTTAGAAAGGGTTTTTGCTAAGTTATAAACTGAAATATACAACAATTTAAGTGATCTGGCAACTTAACATACTATATTTAGCTTCTTAAATTGTCAGATCCTATATTCTTACTTAAAAACTTAAATAGGAAGATTTCTATAATAAAATAGTGAGAAAATGACCTCTAGAAACAAGGATGAAAAAATACAAAGGGTAAGAGTTCCAGAGGAGAATGAGTGTTTGGGAATTGTTGAGCAACTTCTAGGATATGATAGATTAAAAGTTAGATGTATGGATGGAAAAACAAGGATTTGCCGGATCCCAGGACGTATGAAAAAGAAAGTGTGGATTAGTGAAGGAGATTTAGTCCTAATTACCCCATGGGATTTTCAGTCAGAGTCTAGGGGAGATATCATTTATAGATATGAAAAGGATGAGATAAGGAAATTAAAGGAGTTGGGCTATAGTATGGATGTTATTAATAACTAAAGCTTTGCAGCTTAATTCTTTGATGATTGCTTCTTATAGTAAATTGACATGAATTAAATATTAGTGGGTTTAAAGCAGAACCAATATTACGATAATTATCATAATTGAGTTGTTAATACGTAACTTTAAGAACTCATCTGAAAACCCTTAGGTATATTATGATGCATGCTAGTTGTATGAAGCCTGTGAAGGTTGATGCTAGCCTCTCCCATCTTATAGCTAGTCTTCTAAAGCCGTTTGTTAGCCATGCGAAGAACCTCTCTACACTGCTCCTCATCTGTTTATATGTTTCTAGATCGAGCCTGTATGGTCTCCCATGCCTCTGCCTACGCCTATTCCTTATGTTAACAGGTATGTTAGCCTTTATACCCCTCCCCCTAAGATATGCTCTTGCATCTCCCGTATCATATGCTGAGTCTCCAGCAACTTCGCCGGGCCTAGTTCTAGGCCTACCCCTGCCATACTTGACTCTTATCCCATCCATTACTTCTCTGAAGCGTTTACTATCATGCTCATCTCCAGGCCCAACCACCAGGCTTATGGGATTCCTTGGTCACAGCTACATGGATCTCTGTCCCCTTAACCCTCCAGTATCCATCATAGCCTACAAGCTCCACCCTTTACCAGCCTTTACAGTAGTACTATCTACAGCAACCTTATCTAGGCTGAGTTTTCCAGTCCTATGGCTATCAGGGCTTCAAGGATTTTAGACCATACACCCCTAACACTTCTTAAACCTATCCCAGCAGTCTTGTATGAGCCATACTTAGCAGGTAGATCCATCCAACGGCATCCAGTAACAAGCACGTATAGTATACCGTTTACAACAAGCCTATCATCAATCCTAGGTCTTCCAACACTAGCCTTAGGAGGGAGGAGAGGTTTTATAATCCCCCATTCCTCATCACTTAACTCCCTAAACTCCATAACAAACTAAAGAGAGTAAAGACTTAAATAGTTTTCAGACGAGTTCTAAAATAAAGTAAAACTTTATGCCTGAGGCCCATTTTATATTCTGACATAATATCTAAATATTAACATTTAAGCATAACCTTACATAAGGTAGAACAAGAAGCATAAGAGAACTTCGTGAAACACAGTTAAGCTATAAGGCAAAACTTAGATTTAAATAAGATTACAGAAATATACACTACAATGACTTACAATAAAATATATTTAAGTATACCTAAAGAAAGAATATATGTTCTGCTAGGTGAAAAGGGGAAGATAAAGGAAGTTATTGAAAAAGTATTGAATGTAAAGATCAATGTTTTATCTAATGGAGATGATGTAGGAAGCGTCATAATTGAAGGTAATTTCAACTGTAGCTCGATTTTAAAAGCAAGAGACATAGTTACTGCTATAGGATATGGATTAAATCCAGATCAGGCCTTAAAACTAGTTGAAGATGATTATATTGCTTTATTTGTAAGTATAAGCGATCAGGCCCCTACTATTAAAAACTTAAAGCGAATTAAGGGTCGGATTATAGGTGAAAATGGTAAGAGTAAAAGAAATATAGAGGAATTAACAAAAACATTTATTGCCGTAGATGATATAAGTAATACTGTAGTTATTGTAGGCAAATATGAAAATGTGATGTTAGCAAGAGATGCTATAATTAAGTTAATTAATGGTGCTGAACATGGAAGTGTATATAAATTCATTAAACGTAAAGCTTACACATTAATGTGATAAATATGTCTAATGAAAAATTCAAATCAATATCTCCAGCAGATTTTTTCTATAAAAATAGAGAAATCGCTGGATTTGATAATCCAGTTAAAGCTACATATATGATTATTAGGGAGCTTGTCGAAAATAGCTTAGATGCATGTGAAACCCATAAGATAATTCCTGAAATATTTATTCACTTAAGAAAAATTCCCAAATCACTTAATGTGTATGAAATACATGTTCAAGATAATGGTTGTGGCATTCCTTTTGATTACATTCCACCGGCATTCGGTCAAATATTATACTCAAGTAAGTATACACTAAGACAAACAAGAGGGACATTCGGCATGGGTGGTAAAATGGCAATACTTTATGGACAAATAACAACTCATTTTCCAGTCACAGTTGTATCAAGTACTGGAGTTGATGATTGGCATCTATTTAAATTGATGATTGACATTCAAAATAATAAACCTATAGTTAAAAGTAGGAAATCATTTCCAAATCCGTTTCATAACCATGGAACCATTATTGAATTTAGATTTGAAGGAGATTACATAAGAGCAAAGCAAAGAATTATAGAATATCTTAAGTTAACAGCAACAATACTTCCCTATCTAAATTTAACATTCATAGATCCTGATGGTGTTCTATATCTATTTAATAGATCAACAAAAATCTTACCTAAACCTCCTCTTGAAATGCTGCCTCATCCAAATGGAGTTGATATGGAAACTCTTAATAGGCTCATAAGTGAAACTAAAGCAAAATCCATGATTGAATTTTTGCAAAAACATTTTCATAGAGTTGGTAAAAGAACAGCTATGAAGTTTCTTAAATATGCGAATATAGATCCTAGCCGTTTACCTAAAAGTTTAACTCCTGATGAGATATTGTATTTAAGTCAAGCAATGAGAAATTATAAATCCTTTCTTCCCCCAGATTCTCAATGTTTATCCACAATAGGTGCTGATTTACTGATTAAAGGCATTAGGAAAGAGTTTAATCCAGAATTTGTTGCTGCAGTTACTAGACCTCCTTCAGTTTATGAGGGACATCCTTTCATAGTTGAAGCTGCAATAGCGTATGGTGGCAATATAAGTCCTCCTCAGAGTTCTGGCGATGTAAATTTATTTAGATTTGCAAACAAGATCCCACTTCTCTACGATGCTTACAATGATGTTTCTATGAAAGTCATTAAGAAAATAAAATGGTGGCGATATAAAATGGATGTTGAAAAAGATCCTGTAGCATTTTTTATACATATATGTTCAACAAAAATACCATATAAGACAATAGGTAAAGAGTACATTGCTGACAGGCCTGAAATTGAATATGAAATTGAGTGGGCTTTAAAAAACTGTGGTAAACGATTAAGAACATATTTGGTACGTAAAGCAAAAATGGAAATAAAAAAACGCCGCCTATTAGTATTAGAGAAATACTTACCATATATAGCAAAGTTCGCCTCTGAACTTGCTGGTAAAAGCAATATACCTAACTATTATGAACTATTAAAATATATGGATTAATTCTTCAATATTATGTTTTGAATTAAACTGTACGAGCAGTAGAGTACTTAAGTTAAGTTTACAAAAAATGAGTAACTATGAGGTTAAATATATATAGTTGCAACGTTACTACATAATATAGCTAGTATAAGGAGCTTTTCTTATGCTTAATAATGTTAAAACAGAAGATAAAGAACAAGCTGAAATTTACATTAAAGAGTGGAAAATTGGGATGGAACTTATTGTTGCAATATGTGATTCTGAACTCCTTGGCAGAAAAATTAGTGAAGGTAAGTTAACAATAGATATTAAAGATTCTTTTTACGGTAATACTAAAGCTTCATTAAAGTACGGATTAGAAAGGCTGAAGAAAGCAACAATCGCCAACATCGTTGGGGAAAAAATAGTTGGTGCTGCAATTAATGAGGGATTAATACTAAGGGAATCTGTGATATTTATTAATGGTATACCACATGCCCAGGTTGTAAGGTAAAATTCAGCATATTGAATTAATAAGATATTTAGAGTTATAACTTTCTTAGTGATTTATATTTTGATGATATTTATGTTTTCCTAGGAACTGGTAACTGGTTGTTGACCGCATTGTATCCCGCCCCGTAATTAAGAGATAGTTAATAGAATTGATTTTTACAGCTTATACAACTCAAGGCTTACTACAAGCTCTTTTAAAGCATCAATCTATGATCTTGAATTAACGGACATGATGTGGCAAATGCATTTTTGAAACATATACCAAACTTCATAGCATTAAATGTGTTGAAGTGTTGTATGATGGAAGAAGAGATGATTTAAAATCTAAATTAAGTAGTAATATTTCGGCTGTTTATGTGGAAATTTCCTCATATTTCAGCTTCATTGACGATCAAATTTATGATATAAATGATGCTTTATTTATTGTAGGTATGGATTCAATATCACTCGGAGTATTAAAGCTCCTAGAGATTAAGGTTTAAGTAATGTTAGAGCCTTGCTATTTAAGAGCACTCTTCATTTTAAGGAATTTGTAGTAAATATTGATGATACCGAGAAGAGTATTGTCTGGTGCATAAATAATCATTATAGGGGTAGGTGTGTGGAGAAAGGTAAAATGAATGAATATTCAGACCTCTTTTAGTTTTTCATAACCCACGTATAAAACATTAAGCCGTAATTTCTTCAAGTTGGTTTTGTTTATTTTACGTAAAAGTTCATTTTATAATAAGCTGCAGCACTATTATGTGAAGATGTGTTAAACTAAATAGAAGATATTATATTGATTTTATCTTACACTAGGAGAATACGTTAAGAATACATACTTTAAAAAACTCTAATGTCAAATATAAATTGGGATATAACTTGAATAGTAAAATTAAAAAAGATACTGTAATAATTACTGTTAGACTTCCACGACTGTATGTAGAGTATCTTGATAAACTAGTAGAAAATTCAGTATTTATGAGTAGAGGGGAATGCGTAAGATTTGCTATTAAAGAATTAATAAACGAAGAATTTCAAAGACGAAATAAAAGTAAGAACTTAATGGAGGGTTAAATTTTTACCCTTAGAAATTACTAGAACGTACCCAACTATTCATAAGCTTGTCTTAGTTTAGTATTAAATATCATTTGGGATTAATGGGGATAAATAATGGGGTGTTTTCAAATATTTAATTTTTGTTGTGGGGTTTCGTGGGTTGAGTGATGGGGGGTGGGGTGTTATTTCATCCTTCCCCCACCTAAGCCTAAGAGGCTTTAAGCAATGATAGATCGTTAATTAACGCTACATGTTGTACTACTGGCTTTAGATACGTTGGAATGCCTAGGAAGTATGGATCATACGTAACTGCTGGAGAAGGCTTAGAAGACTTCAGGAGG
>Ga0207433_10008820_pt1 | contig 16266 bp, 17 predicted proteins | sample YelNatPaOPGAMG01_FD_187559 | JGI IMG/M metagenome (GOLD analysis project Ga0207433, IMG submission 187559) | Hot spring thermophilic microbial communities from Obsidian Pool, Yellowstone National Park, USA - OP-RAMG-01 (SPAdes) (version 3) | ecosystem: Environmental > Aquatic > Thermal springs... | reverse complement strand
AATGCTCAAAATATATTCTACAGGAGGAAGCCCACTTGAGTTAAAAATCTCTCTAACTATCTTTGATGCCTCATCCTTATCTTTAGGAGAAAAAGGTCTTGCATATCTTTTGTTCCAGGGTTTATTCTTACCCTGGATACTATGTCCTAACCCGAAGGAGTTCTTGCATTGACTTTGGCACGTGTGTATAATAACAGGGGGTTTAAACCTTCCGTGCTTATCTCTCGACCGCGAGAAGGCAAATACGGAAAAATAAGGTCAGAAAATTTAATTTCTAAGCCAGCTCCAAGTCCTCTTTGCGAATCTCAGACTATTGCAAGGACCTTGTGGCTGGCTTATGGGCCAACATGCTGCCTTCCAAGCTATGGTTCTGGGTCGTTAGATTCTCTGGAAGCTGGGGTGTTTTGTGAATCTCGCGAGCTTTTTTCCGGGGACGTTCTACGGCCGGGGGCCTCATGTCATGGAATCTTTAAAGCAAGAATCTAGGATCATATCGCAGAAGGTTGTAAGGGATTTCACCGCAGACGATAGTCTTTTGAAGCTTTTACGCGAGACAACATATTGCATTGGGACCACGGCTGCCCCGTGGCTTTCATTTTACGACCACGCACTGCTTACTGCCGGGGTCGCTACTTCGCTTGCTGAAGAGCTCATCCGGCGGGGAAAGCAACCGGAAGAGATTTGCGGATTGCAAATTTCCGCAGAGGAACTTCGTCTCCTGGCGTGCTTATGCGGCTTCTTCTGGGATGCGATTAATGCATGGGTGAAAAAACCCGAGTACGAATCTCAGGAGCGGGGAAAACCGGGGAATGTCTTGCGATTCCTTGCTGAGAAGCTTGCCGATGAAGAGCTTCGAAAAATCCTCCTTAGCACCTTTCCGCAATGTCTGGAAAAGGGTCCCCAAACGCTTCTTGGGAAGGTTGTCCTCCTTGGCGATAGCTACGCGGGGTCAGGGGAAAGTCCCGAATGGCAGGGAACCCCCGAGGGAGGACAATCCTTTACGCGTTTTGAGGAGGCCAAAAATTACGAACAGGAGTTGTTCGGAGAAGAGCCTCCCCTCCGCTTGCTTTTCGGCGATGCCGATTCCGTCAAGGATTACGTCTACGAAACACAGGTTCTTCCCGAGATACGCGGTGCAAGCCAGATCCTTGTGGAGGTGGAAAAGAAAGTCCGTGATGTTTTTTCTGACATTTTGGCCGAAGAGTGCCTCATTTACTGCGGAGGTGGCGGTTTCCTTGCCATTATCCCTTCCAGTATGGCGGAGGAGCTTAAGCAAAAAATCGAAAAGATTTACCTGGATATGACTCACATCTCTACCATTACGGTAGCCTATTCCGATCCGCTGGGGTACGCTCATTTTGCTCGAGGCCTCGCTCCTCACAATGGTGATTCGGTTAAAAATCTCTCTGCTCAGGGAGTGGCGGCGGACTTACTTTTCAGCCACTTCGATGCTCTTCTCCGTGACAGATTAAAGCGAAAGAACTTTGGAGAGCTTGTTTCCGCTATCATGGGTCGGGTTCAGGAAATGAAACGTAAACGTGGGTTTGCACCTTTCTTTGAGGCTTTACCCATACATAGGCGGTGTGAGTCCTGTGGAAGACGCTCAGCAATAGAGAAGGATGAGGTGCGAGGGGATCGGATTTGCGAAATTTGCAGGAGAAAGCGGCATGAAGGAAGGGAAGGGCGTCGTCATTTTTTGGAAGAGTTTGTACGCTGGGCCAATATCCCATTGTGTGACTCACAAGGTAAGTATAGATACCCACGCGACTTCGAAACCCTTGCTGGCCCACAAGGTAAACTCGCCCTTTTTTACGCAGATGGCAATAACATGGGAGAAATGCTTCAGCTTATGCCGTCTCCGGCTTCGTACCGGCATTTCTCTGAAGCCATAGACTCTGCAACAAAGGAGGCACTTTTTAAAGCAATATTGAATGTCTTTAGCAAGGAACGCTTGAATGATCGAAATGAGCCCATTCCCTTCGAAATCATTGTACTTGGCGGTGACGATATAGTCATCGCTCTTCCCGCTGAGGATAGTTGGAAACTTGCGCTTGAGATTATCAAAGAGTTTGAAAATCACGAAGGTGTGAAGAAGCTGGCGAAAGAACTATCAGAACGCCTAAGGGAAGGAGTCTCGTCCAATTTCATTTCTCTTACCCTTTCAGCTGGCCTTGCAATTGCTGATGTGAAATATCCTGTAAGGTTCCTGTTCAGCCTGGTGGAGGGCCTCCTAAAAAAGGCAAAGAAGCTTTCGAGAAGCGCACGGACAAGCACGATCTGCCACCTCTGGCTTCGAGTACCGGTAATCTCCGAAAGCGCGGACGATATGTTAGATGCTCTGTACAACCGGAACTTCGGGTACTATTCGGCAACACTTACCGCGCGTCCCTACACTCTAAAAGACGCGGAGAGGCTAACGAACCTGGCGAAGGAGCTTCTAAATCTCTCTCCTTCTCAGCGACAAAGCCTGGCGGAGGCTCTTGAGAAAGGTGTGTATGTTTCGACCAATTATGCTCTTTATCAAGCGGCCCGCTTAAAAGGAACAACGCCGGTGTTGAACAAGGTTCTTGAAGACATCGGCAAATTACTCGATGGCACGGGGAATAGTCTATTTTTCTGGCGTAACATACCTGGGGAAGGCTGGAAAACGGCTCTTCTCGATGCCCTCGAACTGATCGAGCTCGGGGCGGTGGGAACATAAAAATATGCCATAAGGAGGAGTAATGGCATATTCTCTTGTGGTCGACCTTGAGTTTGAGTTTGCATCCGGGCTTCACGTAGGAGGTGAGGAGGCTAAGTTGCGGGTAGATAAGGCAGTTGCCGTGGATTGGCGCGACGGCAAGACACCTGTCATTCCTGCAACGACGTTAAAAGGTTGGCTCCGGGAAAGTGCAGAGCGTATCCTCAGAGGTCTGGGGGTGAAGGTCTGTGACCCCTCAAGCACTGGAGGCATCTGTGGGAGATGTGTGATATGCAAGATCTTCGGAGCTTCTCTAATCCGATCGCGCATCTATTTTTCAGATGCTGTTCTGGCTGGTTCTATGACAGATGTTCGTATGAATGTTTCGTTGAACCGGCGCCGCAAAACTGCCTTCGAGGAGCGACTCTTTTCTACTGAGGTAGCATGGAAAAGCACTATAAATTCGCAAATAAAGGGATGGTTTAGTTCAGAAGAAGAGGCCCTTCGGGGAGCAGCGATACTTATTGCGGCGGCCAAAACGGGATATGCTATAGGTGGGGCTCGCTCCAGAGGACTGGGATGGCTACAACTGAATAAGTGGACGGTCAAGGTGCAAGATAAAGAAATACCGCGTGAAGAAGTGTTGAACCAGATTTTGGCTCTAAAGGCCCGGCCGGAGGTCGCCTCATGACAGAATACTTCCTCTCCCTCAGGCCGCTCGAACCATTGCGGATAGGTACAGTAAAACCGAGTGAGGGTTATCTGGACACGAGACAATACATCCCTGGAAGCATTTTACGAGGCTCTCTGGCAGAATGGCTTAAGCTCCAGGGAAGAGCAGGAGAAATCCCGCAGGCGGTGCAAAAGGTTCGTTTCGGAAACTTCTTTCCTTCACCATTTGGAAGTGTGTGGGCTTTGCCCTTTCCCATGACAGCACTTGAATGCAAACTTGAAGGCGGTTTTCGAAATTTTCCCTCAACCTCAAAGGAAAAACCTGGCCATGGTATTAGGGACAGTCTTCTTGTTGCTCTCGCGTATTCGGAGTTGGAAAAGCAGGGAGCAAGATTTCCGGTGCCTATGCTCCTTAGGTGTACGTACGAAAAAGAAGACGGCGAAAAGTGCGGGGCTCGTATGGACCGGGTGGGCGGGTTTTACGCTCAGCTTTCAGGGGGCTGGCAAAAAGTAAAGATCAAAAAAGCAGTTCAAACAAAGGTCGCTTTAAGTCGCTTTCGCCGGGCAGCACAGGAAAAGATGTTGTATCGAATTGTTGGGATACGTCCTGAAGGGTATTTCGTCGGGAGGGTCTGGGCACAGGATACGTCAGTTGTTAATGAACTTCGGGAAGCCGTGGAGCAAATTGGTGTTGGTGCGATGACGACTCGTGGCTTCGGCAAAGCTGAACTCAAGGAGGTCGAAGTCCAAGTAGAACGACTTGAGGATAGGTTACGTATCTTTAACGAAAAGCTCTCGGAGGTATGGGGAAGTCTGGCTGATTTTGCCAGGAAGTTGAATGGCGAGGGAACGTTTCATAACGAACCTACTGCAACTTATTTCAGTGTTGATCTTCTTTCCCCCGCTATCCTATTCGATCCAAACGGACTCCCTACACTCAAGCTCTGGTTGAATTTCAATGGCCAACGGCTGGAACCCATTTTCTGGGCTACTCAGCCGACTTTTATTGGTGGCTTTTCTCCGGCATGGGGACTTCCTAAACCTGCGGGCCTTGGTGCGGCTATGGGCAGTGTGTATGTCTTCAAAGTGAAAAAGGGGGAAGACCGTGAGAAGCTTGTTTCGTGGCTCGAATCGATCGAGAGCTGCGGAGTGGGACGACGCACGGACGAAGGCTTCGGCGAGATCCTTATCTGTCATCCTTTTCATAGGGAGGTGATGCCTGTATGATGCCGGGCGTAAAAAGCTTGCAATTGATTGAGGAAGAATGGCTGGATAAGGTAGTTGAGTTGGCTGAGAAGACTATGAAATCTTGTAGGGTGTATGGTAGGCAGTGTGAAAAAAACCATTGGAGTTTGGAGAAGAAATGTCCTGAATGTAACAAAAATACTTCTGAGATACTCCAGCGAGCGCAACTCTCAAACCTTCAGGGCTTTGCTAACTCCACAGATTCCGTGAAGGCTCTTGAGTTGTTTATTAGCTACCAAATGGGACGAAAAGAAGGAAAGGGGTGGAAGTATAAAGGCCACTCAAGTGATTCGTTCGGATCGAAGGTAATAGAGGATTTTGGTAAATTGGGCGAATGGGCAGGAGAGATTGCGACGAAATCCGGTGAAAATAATAGTAGACCTATCCACCTTTGGCTTATCAGGCTTTATACAGGTTTTCTGAATCGATGGTTTGTCGCCCTGAAGGGTGGCGAAGAATAAAGGGTCTAAAGAGGAGGAATAGATCGTGAAGACATTTTGGAAATTTGAGAACCGCTGGATTATCACAGGCATCCTTCGAATGAAAACAGCGCTGTCCGTGGGAAGCCGGGCTTCACTTCTGCCAGCTGGATCTGATTTGCCTGTAATCAAAACACCTGAAGGAATCCCTTTGATTCCTGGTTCCTCCCTCAAGGGCGTGGTGCGGTCGTATGTGGAAAGAGTCCTTCGCACGATGGATGAGTTGAAGAAGTTGCACAATGGTCAGCGCTTATGGGCATGTGATCCAATAGATGAAAAACTTTGCTGCGTCCCAAAGGAAGTGAAAGAGAATTTGCTCAAGGAAGCACGTGAAGATGATGAAAAATTCACCAAGATGATCTGGGATAGGTCGTGCACTGCATGCCGTCTTTTTGGATCTAAATGGTTTGCTTCGCGTGTAGCATTTCAGGATGCTATGCTTGCAAATAGGGAAAACCTCCTCCGCTTGACGGAAGTACGAGATGGTGTTGGCATCGATCGTGATCTGGGGACTGCAAAACCACGCATTAAATATGACTTCGAAACCGTGCCTGCGGGGGCCGAATTTAATATCAACATTGTTGTAGAAAACGCTGAGGAGTGGGAAGTGGCAATCCTCCTTATGGCTCTCAAAGCTATGGAGACGAGCCAATTACCAGTTGGTGGTAAAACAACTCGCGGAACCGGTTGGGGTGAACTTGTGGATATGAAAATCGAGTATATCAGCAAGGACAACCTTCTCGATTACCTTACGGAGAAAAGGGCCTCGGAGAAAAAGGAAGCGAAAGATCTTATATCTCAGCTTAGCAATGAGCCTTAGGAGGGGATCATGCATAAGCGACGCTGGAATGCTATGAAATTAGTACTTATACTTGAACCTCAGTCACCCCTTTTGATTAAATCAGGGAGTACTTCACCCAATCCCTCTCTTCCCGATATGCAATTCGTGCGCACGATCACACATCAAGGAGAGGTGGTTTTCATCCCTGGTTCCTCGCTTAAAGGAGTATTTCGGAGTTTTACCGAAAAAGTTTTACGCACGGTCAAGCCAAATTTCGCATGTGACCCCTTCTCTTCTGATCACTGCGGAAAGAAGGTAGAGAATATTGAGGATACTGCTAAGGTCTATAGAGAATCCTGCTTTGCCTGTAAGATGTATGGCAACACACGTCTTCGTGGAAGGCTTTCTTTTTCCGACGCTTACCCAGAAGGTGAGGTAAAGACAGAGACGCGTTACGGTGTGGCAATTTCACGTTTGACAAACGCGGCCATAAGCCCTTTCGACATGGAAACTCTTGTGCAGGGCAAGCTACGAACATCCCTTGTGCTCGAAAATTTTGAAATATGGCAACTTGGTTTGATTGCTCTCACTATTGAAGCCATAAACGATGGCCTACTTAAAATCGGTTTTGGGAAAAATCGTGGCTTTGGCAAGGTCAATATGAAGGTCGAAGAAGCGGTAGCGGAGATGGCGGCTGGAATAGATGGGAACGTTTTATGGGGGGCAGGTGCTTTTGTTAGTGAGGAGGATCGGAGAGCTTATGGTCTCTCCAAAGATGATAAGCTTGAGGGGTTGCCGAAAGGAGAGGAAATGGGTTTCGGCATATTTGTTCGGCGGAGGTACGATTCGGGGAGCTGGGAGGCTATAGCTTCCAAGGCTATAGAGTCGCTCAAAAACCTTGGGAGGCTACAATGAACATGGGTTGGGTATATGGGGGTGAATTAAGTAAAGAAGACCTTGAGAATCTGATCAGTTCATTCCAGGGACTAAAAATCCTGAGCTGGGATCTGGAAAGACTCGATTTCCCATCGGGCGTAGATCTCAGATTTACTGGCTGTGCCTTTGCCAAAAACCTGGAGATCCGATGGGAGGCTATCTCTCCTGGAGGCCCCTTTCAGGTTCTTGTCCTAAGTGACTCCGAGTTAAAAGGCCTTCCTATTACGCCTATTCCAGGTTCTTGGGAACGGAGAGAATGCACTATTATGATTTCGGAACAAGCGAAAAGGCGCTTTGGAAGCCAGTTTGGCATCCCCTCAGAGCGTGAGGATGGTGTAATTAATTTCCGATGCCAGGTCTTTCTCCGTGATGGTATTGTGACATTTGTGAGTTCGAGGGGGGCTGACAGTGGACAGAAATCGTAATTTAGAACCGAAACCTTATGTGCTGGTCGACATTCCGCAGCAAAGCCCGAGGCGTGCCGGTATTGTAACGCACGATAGATTTGATAGTCAAAGGCTCACGGGGCAAATGGAACTTAGCTTTATAGTGGTCTCAAGATATCTTTTCGTGGGATCTGGGGACTATGAAATCGACTTGAATATTCCTCTTGATAGACCGGTTGATAGACCGGACGTATGGCATACCTTCTATCGCCGCAATGGGCAAATATGTGTACCGGGTTCAACCATCAAAGGCGCCATTAGAGCAATTTTGGAAGCGATCTCTAATTCATGTGTGTCACAGTATGAGCGAAACCGGGGAATCAAGTCGAAAGAGCACCAGCCGTGTCAGTTCAAGGATAAAGAAAGCTCACTTTGTCCTGCTTGCCGATTATTTGGAACAACTGGTTATCGAGGAAGGATCCATTTTTCTGATTTCTTGCCCCAAGGTGGGCTAAAGGTCGAAATTGTTAAAATTGGTATACTTTGGGAACCGCGAAGACCCGATTCAGGAAAGCGTCGCTTTTATGAGGGCAAAACCTTTCAACCTGCAAAAGATTCTCGTCCTGAGCGTGGATACCAGTTTCTCGAGGCTGTGAAAGAGAATACGGTGTTCTCGGGAACTTTGAGCTTTGAAAACGTGAGCAAAGGAGAATTGGGATTGATTTTCTACGCCATGGGATGGAAAACAAATGCTGAGAAGGTAGAAATAGCATTTGCTCCCAAAATAGGTGGAGCCAAACCTCGTTGCTTTGGATCTGTGAGGTTTGATTATCCATCAACCCGTCTACGTCTCTGGGGTGGCGATATGAATAGTCTTCTTGTTCCTATGCAGATTGCGAACGGAAAAATGCTTTCATTTCTGCAAAGTTGTCTTAAGGAATGCCAAAAAAGCAACCTTCTGGATTTAAAGTCATGGGAGGTTCTTATGAAAGGACTTCAAGTTAAAGATAAACCGTGTCCCAAGGGGGTATACTGATGACAACGGACGAGAAAGTAGAGCTTGGACAGAAAATAGCTGGGCAACTGGAAAAAGTTAATTTGTCTGAGTGGTCCAGGTGGTGCTCCTATGCAACAAAACACGGATTGGAAAAGGCGATTAAGTTTGCTCAGGTCATGGAGGGGTCTGTTTCTCTAAGAAAAGGTCCGAAAGAGTCATATAAAAAAATCTTTCAAATGTTGGAATGGTCAGGTGAGGAGCTAAAAAGACTTCAACCAGATGAACTGGCTGAGGTTCTTGGGTATGCGAGACAGGCGATCGTCGCTAAGGAGCCAAGAGGTGGCGACTGAATTGAGACCGAGGTGTTGGCAAGCCGGTTATCGGAGTGGATCCGAGAGGAAAAGGATTTCACATGGGTTCCAACTTGCAAGGTTTAGAGTATGACCACGTAGTTTAAGAGGGGGCCATGAAAAAGGTTCTTCTTGCCACTCTCGGAGAAAGCCCGGCAGTTGTCACCGAAGCCATTGATCGGCTTCAAAAAGACGGTATCTTTATTGACTACGTTGTGCTCTTTACCACTAATGACGCGGCCAGCCGCGAGGCCACGTATCTCCTCAGTGCTCATCTGCCGAAGTATTATGGTGAAAAGCCAGTTCTTTACGATATTCGGATCTTAGATAAGTTTTTTGACGTGGATTCAGATGAGTCGGCCGTTGAGTTCATGGAACAAGCCTGTTCTGCATTGCGAGATTACCGCAAAAAAAGTTGGGAGGTTTACGTATGCATCGCAGGTGGCAGGAAGGCGATGTCCGCACTCCTCACATTAGCGGTGCAGTTTCATGGAGCTCAGAGACTTTTTCACGTGCTTGTCGCCGATCCGGAGCTGGAAGAAGAAGGACATGTTCTTAAACTCAGGAATAAAACGGAGAAGGAGCAGAATCGGGTGCTCCATCCTGGAGTGGAAAAGATCAAACTCGTGAATTTGCCTTTCATTGGCATTTTCCCGTTGATGAGCGAGATTGTTGCTGGACTGAAAGGCGAAGACGTGTCTTCGGGAGTTAAAGATCTCCTTTCTCAAAACGGTCTACTTTCTGATGGGGGGACGACCGGGTTAGGGAAATTAGTCCTCGGTGTGTTAGAAAGGGTGGAGGCTCTGCCTGACCCTCGTGAGGGGGAGTGTGAGATCTCGTTGGCTAAAAAGGAACCTAAGGAAAAGGAGGAAACGGAGAAATGGGCTAAGCGTCTTGCAAACCGATTCCTGTTCATAAAGCGTATTGAAGACATTGGCTGGAAAGAGGGTGAGTCGAGGGTGAAAGTAGAGGAGAACTTTCTTACTGTTTTTCTGCCTGGACGCAAGGTGCAAGGTATCGGCTTTAGACTTACGACTACCGCTAAAACAGAAGGGCAGTTAGAACGTGCTATGGACGAGATAGAGCGGTGGATTGAAAAGGAAAAGCGATGAAACCTCGTGGAAGCCTGCGTTTCACATATTCGGCAAAGACACCTTCACGACTCTTTCGGGGATTATTCCGGAGCTATTGTCCAGAAAGTCGCAAATGGGTTCCGATTCGGAAGGGTTACGACTTCTGCCTTCCAGATCTCGTCGGCAAAGACGATGTGTTGCAAATGGCTTCCGATTCGGAAGGGTTAGGTATCAAGGGAGAGGGCCTATGGGCATACAAAGCGTGGTATGCCGCTGAGATTCCTTACAGTGACATACGGAACGGAGAAGGTAAAGGCTCAATAACTTCAAATATGGGGGTGTCATGCTTGACCAGCTCCATGCTCAAAATCTGACCATTTCACTTTTGGTTCTTGGGTGGGTTTTAACAGGAATTCTCTGGATGTTCGGGCTCTTAATGGCGCGAAGGCTTCTTGCCTGGATGTTGCTCTGGACCCTGCTTTATGCTTTTCTTCCCACCTGGGGACATGCCTTTTTCATAATAGTTGCAACGCTTTTAGTTTTGCAAGGACTTGCTTCTCTCATCTTAGGAGAGCATGCGGCGGACACGATGATAGGAAATTTAGCCGCCGATCTGGTCCGGTTAGTCGTCAGGACCTTTCTGCTCCCCCTAAGGATAATCCGCCGGTTGCTTAGGGGCTGGTTATAGGATGCATGGCTTAAAAATTTAATGGAGGAACCGATGAAGTCACTTTTGACCTTTCTCGGAACAGGCGAATACCGGAGCGTAACATACACCATATCCGAAGACTCGGCTAAAAGATCCTTCAAAACAGACCTTTTCCCTGAGGCAGCTTGCAAGCTTTTTCAGCCCGATCGGGTTCTCGTTTGCGTAACTGAGAAGGTGGAGGAACACAGGAATTTCGCAGAGCTCAAGCGCCGGATTAATGAAGATGTTCTGCTTCCCGTCAGGATTCCTGAGGGCCGTTCAGAGGCGGAACTCTGGGAGATTTTCGAAAAGATATGCGGCAAGTTCGAGCAAGGAGAATCCCTCATTCTCGACATTACTCATGCTTTCCGATCCTTGCCTGTCCTTGTATTTTCAGTTGCTCTTTATCTTCGTCAGACAAAAGGGGTAAAAATCGATCGGATTATATACGGTGCATTTGAGGCGAGAGATGAAAAGGATGTGGCTCCTATTTTTGACCTCACACTACTTTTGGAGCTTGTCGATTGGCTAAGTAGTGCAGGCTTTTTCCTTGAACGGGGAGATGGGACTTTACTTGGTGATCTTTTGAAAGAGATTCATGAAGCATTATGGAAGAACCGTCCTTCCTCAGGGGAGGTGCCAAAAAGTCTGAAGAATTTGGGGGAGAGACTACATTTGTTTTGGAAAGCAATCCACTTTTCTCGTCCGCGAGATGTGATGTTACACGCCCGAGAACTTGTTAAAGTTCTCGATTCCGCATACAACGAAGTCCACAGGTGGGCAAAGCCCTTTGCACTTATCCTTGCTCACCTTCGGGAAGTTGTGGCACTCTTCTCGAGGGAAGATCCTGATCTTCTGGATAGGGAGCACCTGAATAAGCAGCTCTCACTCGTGAGTTACTTTGTAGAGAGAGGACTTCTCATGCAGGCAATAACGCTTGCCCGAGAGTGGCTTGTGAACTGGGTTCTCATTAAGAGGGGCCAGGGTGACTGGCTGAAGAAGGAGATACGCGAAGAAGCAGAATCGATCATAAATGAAGCAGCAAGGAGATTGCGCAAATCCAAAAAGGGAGATGGGGCGGAGAATTTACCTGACTGGTGGGAATCCCTTGGTAAAGCAGGTAATGAGGCCGCCCGTCTGTGGAATTCACTTTCAGATCTTCGGAACGACATAGCCCACTGCGGAATGAGGACAAATGCGGCTCCAGTAAGAAGTATAGAGGAGAGTATTACGAGGATCCCCGATCTTCTTAAGAACCTTGCCGAAGAAGTTCCTGATCTTAGACTGTACGGAGGAAGAGTGGAGATTAATATCAAGGAAATTTACGGTGAGGTGGCGCGACTTGATGAGTTACCTTTTTACATAGAGAGAGCAAAAAAAATGTCCTATGAGGGTGCGGACGTCGTTCTCACCGGGCAGGGACCTATCTGGCTTTACCTTGCTATCGCACATGCACTTCACGGAGTAGCCCGGCGTCTCCTCTTTAGCTCTCCCACTACTGGAGAGATCGTGATATTCGATCACACGGCCAAATAGAGAACTACCCTTATGAAGGAGGTTTAGAAACATGGCTTACTACTTTTTCATCGGGCTTACAGTCATTATTTTGCTTTTTCTCATTCCCTCCATAAGGATAGCCCAGGAATACGAGAGAATCGTGGTTTTCAGGCTCGGACGGGTACTCGACAGGGCAAAGGGCCCAGGTCTTATTATAATCTTTCCCATTATCGACAGACCCGTTAAAGTGGACCTAAGGGAATTCGTGATAGAGATCCCCCAGCAGACCTGCATCACAAAGGACAATGCATCTATATCTATAGACTTTCTCATCTACATGAGGGTTGTAGATCCAGTAAATTCCATAGTCAGCGTACAGAACTTCGAGCTCGCAGCAAGGGGTCTTGCGACAACGAGTCTCAGAGCGGTAATAGGGGATATAACTTTAGACGATGTGCTCTCGAAAAGGGAGGACATAAACAGGGAACTGCAGGCAAAGCTCGATGAGGTAACGACCAGATGGGGTGTGAAGGTGACAACTGTGGAGATCAGGGAGATAACACCGCCACAAGAGGTTCGGGATGCGATGACGAAGCAAATGGCAGCGGAAAGGACAAGAAGGGCGATGGTTACAGAGGCTGAAGGAGTAAAGCAGTCCCAGATACTGAAAGCTGAAGGGGAAAGACAGGCAAAGATCCTCGAGGCAGAAGGGATAAAGCAATCTCAGATCCTTAAGGCCGAAGGGGAAAGACAGGCCAAAATCCTCGAGGCAGAGGGATATAGTCTTGCACTATTAAAGATTTTTGAATCTGCCAAACTTATAGACCAGAATACTTTGACCCTTCAATACCTCGATGCGATCAAAAGCATGGCAAGTTCAGCCTCTACGAAGATCGTCCTGCCTCTGGAGTTACTCAGGCTCTTCGGAGGAATTATGAAGGACAAGTAAATCGACAAGTCCAAAAGCCCTAAGGATCTTAAGGAGGGTTCTATTCACTCATTAAAGGCTGCCAAAGCGCTTGCGTATCTTTCCTTTTTCAAATCAGCCCCACACTCCTTAAAGTACCTCAGCCAGAATCTTTGAAGGGCAAAGAACATGTCTTTCGTTGTTACACCAGCACAAACCACATACACCTTGACGCCCCGTAGGTCTGGAAGCCTGTCTGCCGCCTTCTCCTTCCTGATTATTGCTTCTATTCGTCTTTCTGTGAGGTGCTCTTTTTTAAAATCATAGTCAGACGACTCCTCAATCATATCGGAAAGCACAACAAGTATGGATTTGTCACGTTTGTACTCCTTGAATAAACCCGCCGCAACATGGAGGGAACTGAATATGTCAGTTCGGAGTATTCTCTTTGAAGGTTCTTTAACTTCTGGTCTGTCACCAATGGGCGGTTCAGAACCCCTCACGAGAGTAGTCGCAATTTTTAGGAGCTCAGACTTTGTCTCCTCCAGGTTCTTATCGGCCTCTTCTTTTAATCTTCTCACAATCACAGGGTTGTCCGTTGGATTGCCCATCTTATCTTTTGCAACAAAGGGAGGGAACTCCTTCTTGATGGGAATAGATGGTTCCGTTATGGATGCCTCGGTAATCTTTGCCATAACAAGAACATCCCCGTGGCTTATTGAGGAGAGTACTGTTTTGAAGCTATCAAGGTAAAAATTCCGCACGTGCTTTGTACTTTCGCTCAGATCACATAGAAGTACAACCGTCTTCGTCACTCCCTTCTTTTGACAAGCGAACAACCCACACACAAAAATTATAGCAACTATAACCGTGATGATTACCGATAGGCCTTTCAAAGCGACCCCCTAATTTCTATGTTAGCAAAAAACACCTCATCCGTCAACTGGAGGCTTTATTGTTCTTGACATGCCATATGGGGGATGGTATTAGTTACTGGGAACCAATGCGTGGACGAAAAAAGAACGTCCCGTGTCCAACTGATTACCCATATATCTAAGCGGGGGTTACATTGAGAGTTTTCTACTATTTCACACTCAGAAGGGCGCGAAAGGCTGGTAAGCGGGATGGAAGAAGATGGAGATGGCGGCTTGGTCTACCTCCATGGGAGCAAAAGAAACCGTATCCCGGAGATGACGAGGAGTGGCCGACTGAATATGAGAGACAACTCTATGCGGCTACAGAAAACTCTCTCCATGACCTGGCTCGGAAATGGCATGATGAGGACATTTCGAGAAAAAGCGCGTGCGATCAACTATGCAAGGCTTACGAGGAAACAACGGCCGAATTACAGTCCGCATCTACCGTCTTAGATCAGGCTCAGCAAAAGTACGAATCAGCGAAAAATGGATATCAGCAGATCGAGCACCCCTCTTGGCCACCATTAGTCCATTACCTTTCTTTCGTGGTGATAGGTGCAGCGGAATTTCTGGCGAACGCTATCGTGTTCCGAATTTTGGGAGAACCTGAGCTGACTACAGGGATCATCAGTCTTTCCCTGCTGTCGTTCCTTGTCGCTGGGGAATATGTGGGTAAAACTTTCGGCAGGGAAAAGATACCTCGAAAAGAAAGGGTTGGGCTTGTTGTCGTCTCATTGCTTGTACTTGTCACGTTTGGGCTATCCTCGTACCTCCGCTGGTTGTACTTCCAGGCAAGTGGGATGGCCACGACTTTAGGGATTAGGCTGAGTGGAGCGGGCTTTATTGCCACATTTCTTGCCTTGAACGTTTTAATCTTCATTGCTTCGGCCATTGTGGCCTTTAAGTGTACACCTCCGGATCCAGAGGAATTTCATAGGGCGAGAACGAGGCTTAAAGAGGCAAAAAGGGAGCTCAGGATCGCAAAATATCGTTATGAAGAGCTTAGTAAGAACGCTCTCGCTTTATGGAACAAACTTGTTAAAGCTCATAACAGTAGGGAAAAGAGATTTCGGAGGTTCCAGGAGGAGGCCGAAATTTTAAAAAACACAGGAGCAGATCTTGTGCTCGAATACAGGAATGCTAATATGCACGCCAGAGGCGGCGAGATGGTTCGGCCGAGATGTTTCACATCCATAGAACCAAGAAGTCAGATAGCTATGCCACGTCTTTTTCACTCGTTGTTGGACTGCAATAATTGCCGCTATAAAGATTTTATTAGTCAGGCACCCCGTGGCCGAGTGTCTCTCGAAATGGCCGCAGAGTCAACCGGTCTGGTGCCAGATACACGGCAGTCCTTTATTGGGAGATCCTCTACCGGAATGGGGCCATTAACTGGGCCGATTCCTGTACCGCTAATTCTGACTGAAACGGATACAAAAGGAGGAAGAGCGATTTTTGGTTCTTTTGTCGCTCAGGCGAATTTGGACTCTGCTCTTCAGAAAGTCATCGAAAATAGTGGTCTTGGGGAAAAAGATCTATGCATATGCCTTGATGTGGAAAATCCTCGGCAAGATACAGATGAGGAAAAATGGAAGAATGCATGGTTTTCACTTGTGAACGCATGGAATGCAGTCGATGGAAAAGCTCAGAAAGCTTTCCCCAAAGGTTTCGTTTACCACCTCTACCCCCACGCACCGCTTCCTCTCGCTTTTATGCTTGGTGCATCAGTTGGCTTACGCAGGCGGATAGTTATCTACCACCAACAACCTGGAAGAGACTTCTTCAAGGCCCTTGAACTCCACGATCCTCGAATCTTGTTCGACCCTCCCCCATCCGATATCCCAGCCCCGCAAAAGATTCCTCTTGAGGGCGAGAAGTATGATACAAATAGGGGTAGGCCTGCGAACTTGATTCTACACATTTTCATCAGCGATCGTCATGTGCCAGATTTTGAAAAGCACATTAATTGCCAGTCAGCGGCAAGCAAGGCTCTGTGGTACAAAATGGAATTACCCGAGGGAAGTTGGGTCGGTTACGTTCAGAACCTGGTAAAGGAGGTAAAAGAGCTGATCCAGAATTATCCTGGGGTTGATCTTTGCCTCTCAATGCCGGCAGCTATTGCCTTTGCCTTGGGGATGGCATTTTCGCGAACTCCAAAAATAAACGTCTGCCAATGGTTTGAAAACCAAGAATATCGCCCGGTTTGTTCCTTGCAGTTGATAGAGGACCAGATTGGCAAGATTTTTACTTAGGTTCGAGTAAGGGTGGGGTTTATGACAGGGAAGTAAAAACGTGGCTTGATAGTAGGTCAGGAAAGAATAGACTACGTAAACCGAAAACGTGTCTTGTGAAAGCATTCCAATCAGCGACACGTTCTGATGTTTGCAAATAAATGATTCCCCCTATTTGCCTTTACGATCTTCGATTTAGGGTAACATGTCCCATCAATAATCTCCCTTTTTTTCACGGCCCACAGCTAAGTGCTCTTTTTAGGTACATCCTTGGTCCATATTTGCCCCCAGGGACATCTTTTTCATCTGCGCTTATTGCGATAGAACCCGTAGAAACAGGCGTACTTTCCTTTGAAAAGGACGATATTTTTCATGTAGGGATATCGATTCCTTCCTCCCGGCTTTCCCTTCTCGAGGCAATCGTAGA
>Ga0207433_10008812_pt1 | contig 16278 bp, 12 predicted proteins | sample YelNatPaOPGAMG01_FD_187559 | JGI IMG/M metagenome (GOLD analysis project Ga0207433, IMG submission 187559) | Hot spring thermophilic microbial communities from Obsidian Pool, Yellowstone National Park, USA - OP-RAMG-01 (SPAdes) (version 3) | ecosystem: Environmental > Aquatic > Thermal springs... | reverse complement strand
GGCCAAGAGCAAAAGGGCAAGGAGATTTTTCATTTTTCGCCCCCGAGCTTGCCTATGTGGGTTCTCCGGTAGTGATAGAGCCAGAACCAGTAATCATCCTTGAAGAACTCGGAGTCATAGCCCTTGGACTTGAGGTCCTGAATGAGATACTCAATGGCGTCGGCCTGGGCGATGGCTTCGCGGATCGCATAGAGATTGCGCTCATCTGATGGATCGTAGTGACCACTCACCTTTTCCTCAGCATATAAGGACGAAGTATACTGTAAGACGTAGAACACCAAAAAAGTATTAGGATCTTCTTCCTTCATCACACGCAAAAGCTCCTTATAGGCTTGGTCAAAGGTTTTTATGCCCCTCTCTTTCATATTCCAGAGAAGATCTGGCCCAGACAAAAGGGCAAGGATTTTGTCGTCCTTTATTAAAAGTCTCGTCCATTCGCCCTTTTCCTTTTTGAGTTTATATTTTTTATCCTCAACCACGAACTTATACCCGATGTTCTTTATCTCTACTTTACCGTTCCAAAAACCCGTCCAGTCGCCGTAGACCCAAGAGTAATCTATTTTCAGCTCATCAAAGGTATAGGTGCCTGGGCTAAGTCCGATAAAGTCAAACAGGTTAAGAAGCCTAATGATGGAGTCTCCGGGCAAAAGTATGGTATATTCCCAGGTATTCCTAAGACGCTCCTTTGACCATCCCTCTGGGGGCTCCCTATGTCCAAACCTCCCAGTACCGACTTCATTTATTATTATCCAGATCCCACGAGCATTCCTGCCATTTTCGTCTAGGATGACCAGATCCATAATGCGTGGGCTCCAGATAATATCGGAACAACCATGCCAGGTAGGCCCAGAACCCAAAAACAGGCTATCCTCTGAGATGTTTTTGTAGATAACCTTCATCCAGAACCGTTCGCCGTAGTAGCGTTCTTCTGGGAAAAGAGGTTCAACCCTGACCAGGAGCCCCTTGTCCTGGTCTTCCGCTGACCAACCTATCAGGATCGCGATAAAGATGTTCATTTAAGCACCTCGCTCTGATCTTCGTTGGGCTTAATGTCCAACGGCACCTCGTATTGTTTTTCAATATAACTTTTCATCTTCTCCATGCACTCGGAACATAAGTAGGTATCTTTGTATCGGTTTGGGTCTTTGCACCAAGCCCCTTCTGTAGTGGACATGATACACCTCAAGTTATGAGGCACCTCGTAGTCAGGTGTGCCTCCAGAAAAGTAGTGGAACAGCTCGTGAGCTACAACCATTCCGTTAGCAACCCAGTAATCTGCCTCAGTAGGCGGTGAAAGCACAGCCCTCACAACCTTGGCAAATACATAAATCATTAATGGTTCCTTAGTAAACCTATTAAACACAGATATTCCCATCATATATGGCTGTTTCGAGGCCTCGTCCGCAATAAAAAGATACACAGTATCCCCGTGAGTATCCCGGTGGGCAGCACAGAGTGCCACGCTCTTAGTAAAGAAACCCTCCCAATCCCCCTTTGGATCACCTATGGGATACCAGTTTGGATGAGTTGTAGTAATCCCCCCATATACCCATTTCATTGAGATAAGCCTATAACACGCGGTATCCGACTCGGGCACAATAGTAGGATCATCCGGATTTGTTTTGCGTTTATGCAAAAGGTTATGCGTTACCTCCGCGTCCCAGGGCGGAAGGCCCAGGGGATTATTCGGATCCCACTGTATGCTTCTCAGGTGGTCCACCTCAAAATGTACTCTCTTCCAGAAAACCACCATGGGCGAAAGAGCGTCGGTGCTGTTTGCGGTAGCCTTGAACCGGAAGCTGTCTGCCGGGTGGAAAAAGTCGGAAGGCTGGTGATCGCACTCCTCGGTTAACCAGGTGGCTTTCAGCTCAGCAATTCCGCTCGCATCAATTTTAGCTTCAGTAGTATTCTCATCTGGGTCACAGCTCCGTGAAAATACTGGATCATCTCCATAGTTATTGCCGATCCCGTCCTTTTCCAGCCCAAAAATAGCGGTTTTGCCCTCGTAACCATTGGGAAATACAGCTTTCAATTTGACGCAGTCAGTCGTTGAATCAATCCTGGTCATCTCGTCCACAAAGAGAGTTGTATCCACATCAGGGCCCATCCCCGGCTTCAGCTCTATCGGCCCCCATCCATCAGGTGGGACTGAGGCTTCACACCCCAACCCCATCACCACGGCCACGATAGTCAATCCCCTTATCAGGTGTCTCAGATTCATACCCCTTGCCATTTCCTAAGCCTCCTTTACGCTCAGGGCCATATTATAATACCCCCCCCCGCAGGCCGGATCAAGCTGCTGAGGCCCGAGGAGTTTTTCTCGGTTTTTTGCGGGTTTCCGCACTCTCTCAGGATCCAAGAGGGCGGTGGAGGGCCTGTTTTTGGCCAAAGAGGGCCCGGGATTCTGGCGCGCGGACTCCACTATCCTCCACCCGACCTCAACCGGGGTAGACATCGGCACTATGCTCATCATGGGATACCATTGGGTTCCGTCGGGCTTTCTCATGTAGGTTATGGTGGGATCGGTGGGGAGGCCGTGGCGAATGGAGATCTTTACCCTGTCCTCCACGGGGAATTCACCCGGGTCGTTGCTCACGCCTCTGAGAAGGAGGGTGTAATTGCCGGCCGGAAATGTGTCAGCTACAAGCCAACAGAGGGTATCCTCGTCATCAGTGGCGCCGGGAGCGCCTGTGAGGGGGACGAAGTCCTGAGGCGAGGGATTCCATCCCTGCGCAATATACAAGGCCCAGTATTTCAGGTAGTCATAGCCCTCACAGTTGATCTCCTTGCACTTTGCCAGGCCCTTGATCGGGACGCTGTCAGCAATTATGAGCTGTCCGTCCCTTCTGGGCCAGGTAATGTCAACCACGGGCTTGCAACACTCAGGCGCGCATTCCTGGGTTATGCGGTAGAGGGATATTCCTGAGTTGTCAGTCCAACGCTCGGAGACAATGACCTCGTTGCCTGAGACATAGATGTCGTGGATGTTGTTGAAGGGGGGGCCGGGGAAGACATCTATTATTACCGCGCCAGTCGGCAGAAACTCAAGGACATATAGTTTGTCATCACTGCAGGAGACATAAACCCTTCCGCAGGCATCAGTTTCAATTGAATACACATGAAAGTTTAAGTCGTCTGTGAACCGAAATTCCTGGGTATCTCTCGTGGCAAAATTCACCCGAATGACTTTCTTAGCCCCCTCGTCAAGTACATAGACATCGTCAGTGTTTCTGACCCCTTCTTGGTACACCTCCTTGCCAATAGCCAAATCAGCAGGATAAGACCACCTTACTTCGGCAGAGTGGATGACTGTGCCCGTAGCCACTTGGATCGCGTAAACAGCATTATCCATAAGGTCTGCAACCAATACGAGATCATCGGTAGGATCATCTGGCGTCCCCGCATCGCTGTAAGCTATTCCAGCTGGCCACCGGAATGTTTTCCACATCCCGCCGCTAGAGGCCGCTCCTATATATCTAACAAACTCAATTTGGGGAACACTATCCCCTGAAGCAGGTGGTTCCACTTTGTATTGAGCTACGAGTTTTTTGCCTTGATCCGTAACAAAAATATAGGGGAATTTTCCAGCTATGTCCCATGGCTTCTCCAGAACCCCTTCGCCAAAGGCCCTGAAATTAGCATAGCCACCTACAGAGTAGATACACCGTCCCCATCTGGGATCTGCGCCCACAATAAGCCTTTGCCAGGGCGTTTCCATGAGTAGGACTCCCCAGACATCCGAGAAAAGGTCGTATTCCTCACCGAAATACTCGTGGACATGGGATCTCGTGAACCGTTCTATGTAGAGATTCGGTTCATCCACAAGAGGAACGAGCTGAAGTAGGCCCCCCAATAAAGCATTAATTATGCTCACCATGGTTCATTTCTCCTTTCTGATCATCCAGCGCCAGAACTCATCTGAAAGGTAATAACTGCCCGGACACGCCTTCCTCAGAGAATCCAGGACAAAAGAGGGGGTGATGCCCGGGAGTTTATATTTTGATACGCTCGGGACAAAGGTCCAAAGCCATCTAAGGGTATGGGGACTGGTAGGCCGGTTCCGCAAAAGGTCAAGGGTATAGGACATGTTTGCCTCGTAGTAATTCCTTTCCTCTCCTTTTCTAATAACTGCACGATCATACGCCTCTTTGGCGGGGCCAGGCGGAGCACCATCCATTGCCCAGCACGAGCGAAGCGAATCCGGAGCCTCCTCCTCAGATACGCTGAAAACAAAGGGTTGAGGCAGGATAAAGGTCAGAGAATCCTGATAACAACATCTGCAGGTCAATCTCAACACGCTGCCTCCGTAAATGAATCCGAGAAGCGTAAAGGGTCCTTTATCGGGCCTTAGAGCGAGAAACCCGGAGATATCTGCCAACGAGATGAAAGAATCCCCAGGATGAAGCCAGACACCAGAAACGTAATCCGGAGGAGGGTTAGGAGGCCTCCAGTAAAATTGTAGAGGACTTCCTCTACGAACGGGTTTGCCATCCTTATCCAGGGCGTTGAACCTTACCAGATATCGCGGACCCTCAAGAGCATCGTGGTCTCCAATGCGCGACGCGGCGAGATAAAGCGAATCATCGCCAACATTCTTGTAGATCAAGAAAGCGTATATGGCTTCCCCCCTCATGTAGACAGGTTTTGGGTTGGCCACCCACATGTTCAGACTGAGGTCTGATGCTATGAGAAAGATTAACGGGATCATCGTGTCTCCCCCTTTCTATTTGGGTTTTGGCCCTGGCTGAGGACCGTGTAAGACTGATTAGTCCTGAACCGCATCCGGGCGGTGCAGTTGGAACAGAATGTGTAAGCATGGATGTAATAGTTCATCACACACGCGCCGCTGTGGGATTCATAGTCGCTAAGCTCGCCAATGTAGTGGCCCATCTCGTGAACCAGGGCCAGAGCTCTCGTGTCGGGCCTTGTAACCGCGTCCACAAATATGCAGGTAACCCTTTGATCAGGGGGTAGAGGAGACAATCCTCCTCCGTAGGTTACCCCAGCTATAGTTGTATCCAAGTTCCCAAGAGAATCATACAGGCCATCAAAGATCCAGATGTAAATCGGGAACCGGCTGCCTTCGCTTTTGTATTTATCCCTTAAGAGAATTATCTGTTTTACCAGAGTGTCATTATAAGTCCAAAGAGGATAGCAACCCATTGCTTCTAAAGTGTCTCTGGGCACTATGTCATCCTCCTTTACATAGGTAGGTTCTCCTTCCCACCAATCCTTGTCTTGATCTTGGCCCCCATATAGATAAATTAGGCTATGGGCATCGTTGCGTTTACCACCCGTCCAGGTTGAAGCAAGTTCAAAGTAAGTGTTGCTATTGTTGCTTCCGTATCCAGCAAGAAACTTACCGGCGGTGTCATAGATCTCTGATGGAAGGTATTCTCCCTCCAACATATCAGCCTCAAACCTGATTCTTTTCCAATAGCTAACGGGCAAAGCCAAGGAATCAATCAGTTGATCCGCAGTGTCAAATATCTCTGCAACCACCTCATAGTTGTCTCCGCCATATGTGTATTCGTAGCTTGGGGAGTTAATGAGAAACCTGGTTTCACAAAAGTTGTTCTCGCCAAAATATGTTTTTTCGTCTTCTAGGGTTGCTATATCGCCCTTGTTGTCATCCCCGGCGGTTCCGTTTGAATCTATTACGGGAGCGCTTGCGGGATCATCAACATCTGTTATGCTCCACAAGACATAATCTCTAGTAGAACTATCGCACACTACGGCCACATAGAGGTCCCAGGAGTTATACTCTGCTAATACCTTATCCACATAGACCCTATCGCTGGCTCCATCAATATTGCTGGGGTGGTTTATTCCGTTGTGCACCGTGTCGGCCCCGCACCCCACTCCCATTATCAGGGCCATGATCGTCAGTCCCCTTATCAGGTGTCTCAGATTCATACCCCTTGCCATTTCCTAAGCCTCCTTTACGCCCAGAGCCATATTATAATACCCCCCCCCGCAGGCCGGATCAAGCTGTAGCGTTTCTCGCACTCGGAGCGGAACTCGGCGGTTTTCGGGGTTCCGGGCCGAGGGAGCTATGCCCCATATAGCCGAGAAGATGTTCCTATCAGAGCCAAAGTATTCGTGGGCCTCGTTCAGGGTGAACCGGTCTATCCGTAGCTCAGGCTCGTTAACAAGGGGTATTTGTTGAAGGTAATCGGCCAAGAGCAAAAGGGCAAGGAGATTTTTCATTTTTCGCCCCCGAGCTTGCCTATATAAGGGGCCTTATGTTCTTACCTTTTCCCATTTTCTAAGCCTCCTTTACGCTCAGGGGTCATACTATATACCCTCCAAGCTAGTCGCGCCCGTGGCGTTGTAGTTTCAGCTCCGCTGTCTCCTCATAGCCTATTTCTCAGCCTGTTGTAGTATCCTCTATATTCCTCAATATGTTTGTCATAGGGGAATTCGGGGAGGAGCTCGCCCTGAGCCAACTGCCGGGCACGGGAAACGAGTTCCCCCTTCTCTGCTGGGTTTTGTGAGGTATCAGCTGACTTGAGAAGGCTCTCAAGCTCCCCGAGGTCAGTCCAGACATCTTCAAGCTGGTAAAGCTCGCCCCTCTTGGTCAAAAGCGCCGCGTCGCCGAGAAACCTTCTGAGCTGATATATGTTCACATATAGCCTGTTCATGCCGCTCTTGGCCGGTCTAGCCCTCGGCCAAAGGAGGGAAAATATTTGATCCTGGGCCATCCTGTGTTCAGGAGCGAGAAGGAGGTATACGAGGAGCGTGAGTGCCTTTCTGTTTCTTATTGTCTCGGGGGAACGGGGGACCCCATCAACCGATATGCTGAACTTCCCTATGAGGTTTGCCCTTATCCTCGGCGCTTTCAGGCTGGGCGAGACAAGCGGCTCCGCCCTCGCCAGGAAATCGCCTATTATTGGGTCGTTCTTGAAGCCCGGATAGCGGGGCACATGAGGAGAGAGGAAGTGGGCTATTTCAGCGAAAGCGCCGGAACGGGTCCTCCACGCCAAAAGTAGAGCGGTTGACCCCGACAGGAACCCCTCCAAAGGCTGGAAGGCTATGTAGTATGCTTTCGCGCACCCCAGAAGGGCCTCAGGAACGCTCCCTTCCTCCGGCAAAAGGTAAGCCTCGGACTCTTTCGCCGCGGCTAGGGTTGCCTCGTCGCCCCGTTTGGATATGCTCAAGCATCCTTCTATTAAGCCCTCAGGAAGCACGCTGATGCCGGCAAATTTCTGGATGCAGAGGGCTTTTGAGAGGGGAAATGCGGCATAGGAGGAACCCAATTCCAGAAACCCTGCCGCTGATTCCGCGAGGCACCGCGCCGATTCTTCAAGAAGCCCCATCAATCTCATGGCAAGGCCCTTTATCTCCTTAACAGCGAGGTTGTGGATCTGGTTGCCCTGGGAGAGGTGAACGGGGTCGTTGAGTATCCGCAGGGCATCAGAGAGCTTTCCCAGGATGAGCTTAAGTATGGCGAAAAGGTAAAGGGCCCTCGGTTTGAACCTCCTCGGCACCCTCTTCAGGTAAGCCTTCATCTCCTCATAAAGCGTTGTAAAGTCCTCCCTGAAGAACTTGTTGAAGTATAGTGTAGTGTAGGCTGGGTAGATCAGATTGGGTTTGCCTATGAGCTCGCCTATCTCAACCGTTCTCTGGAAGTATTCCTCTGCAAGCTCTAGCCTTCCGAGGTCCCTGTAGGCCTTTCCTAGCTCGTTGAAGAGAAAGTAAGAGGTCTCAAGGTCCCCCTCAAGCTTAGGTATTATCCTCAGGCCCATCTTTATCGCCCTCTCCGGCTCCCTTCTCATCCCGAGGAGGAAAACCTCAAGCACCGCCGAGGCTACTGGGTCTTCCTTTTTGGTTTCCTCAAGGAATTTAAGCCCCTCCTGGAGCGAGGAACGCAGGAGCCTAGCGCCCCTGAAAACGATCTCCGATCTGGTCACTCCAAAATTATAATTCTCCCTGCCGGGACAATGCAAGGCTGGTTTTATTTACAGATTTTTTACAGACTAAACCCTACAATAAAACTGCAAACGGAGGTGAATTATGTTGATACTATTCGCTCTTTTGGGAGCGGTTAGCCTGCCCTCAACATGGTGCATGTTCAGGGCAAACCCCCAGAGGACGGGCAGGATAACCGGCACGGGAAACATAACGAACGGCGCGGCGTGGACAACGGACACCGTGAGGATAGGGAACGGGTGGGGTGCGGTCATAGGGAGCGCGTTGCTCTACGACTACTCCGGCGACGGGAGGCTTGATGTCACGATAACTCAGGACAACACCCCGGGATACGATAGCTGCGTCTACATCTACAGGATCGTCCCAGGTTCTCCGGCCCAGAAGCTCGTCTCCCGCAGGGATACATACGACATAAGGGCAGGCGGAGCGCTCATGGATGTGAACGGGGACGGCAAGCCTGAGATATTCGTTGCGAGCTACCAGAGGGGGTTCATAGAGTGCATAAACGGCGCAACCGGAGACATGCTCTGGAGGACATCCGTGAGCGGAACGAGAAGGTTCTACGAGGAGCACTCGCTTCTCGCTTTGCCTTACCCATCAGACAGCGGAAGGATAGCCGCGATTGACGAGAGAGGAGTGATGTATATCCTGAACGCCACATCCGGTAGGCTCATAGCCAAGGATTCCCTTCCGAATATCTCGTATTCCTACGGCGCGCCGGCGGCAGGGGATGTGACGGGCGACGGGATACCTGAGATACTTTTCCCGGTTTACGGCAGGCTTTCGGGAATAGTGATGGTCAACCCTGTGAACGGCGCAGTGATTGCCAAGGACAGCATAGGTTATTACTGCGACACATACACCCCAGGCCTGGATAATTTTGACGCTGACGCCGCGCTTGAGGTTGTGGTCTTCTACAGGAGGGAGACAAGCCCATACCCATCCCAGGTATCCCTGAGGAACTGGACGGGATCAGGCTTCTCAAGGGTCTGGACATACGACGGCTCGGCTTGGGGAGGCCAACCCGGCTCCTTCATAAGGCAATACTCAGCAACGGGGATCGGCGACCTAAACAAGGACGGGACGCCGGATGTTGTATATGTTTGGGCAGATACCCTGGTGATTACCATAAACGGCATGACCGGAAGCCTCATGTGGCAGGATAAGATAAGGAGGGTGGCCGATAGGTTCAGGGCCGCGCCATCGCTCGCCGACATTGACGGGGATTCATACCTTGAGATAATCATAACCGGCGGCAACTGTCAGGGCGAGGGCATGGTCTACTTTTGGGAGCACGATGTCCAGAACGGCAAACGGCTCAAGGGGATATGGGATGTTGTGGATGCCCAGTCAACGGCTGAGCTTTGCTTTGACATAGAGGCCTCTTTCGGGGACACGGACCTTGACGGGCGCCTTGAGGTTGTGAGCATAACTCCTGATCCTAACCTCATGGTCATAGACGCGGCCGCGACCTGGCAGAGGGAGCCGTCCTGCGGGGAGCCGCTCTACGATGAGGTAGCCGAAACCGATGAGGGTCTCGGCCCGAGGGTCTGGTTCTCTGGCGGGAGGCTTTTTGCGGAGTCGGGTGTTCCGGTTCAGGCGGAGATCAGGCTTTATGACCCTCCCGGAAGGCTTCTTCAGGAAGCGTTCCGAGGGACCCTTGAGGGTAGGGTGTGTCTCACTCCGAGGGAAAAAGGGTTGATCTTCGCGGTTATGGAGTGGCCTTACGGGAGGAAGGTGGCAAAGGGCATAGTTGAGTGAAAAAGGCGGTCTAGCATGATGTGCGTTTTTCTCTTATCAAACATGTATGCCGTTGCCTTTGGCGGCCCTAATTACGATGCTGGGCTAGCCATCGCGCCCTCCGGCGACGGAGGCTTCGTGGTAGCAGGCCAGACATACGGAGTTGGAGCGGGCGACTACGATATATGCGCCGTAAAGGTGACCCCAACAGGAGCGATCGCGTGGGCGAGAACATTCGGAGGCACGGGATGGGAGGCCCCCGGAGCCATCATACGGACATCCGACGGAGGATTCCTCATTGTAGGAGGCACAGGTTCATGGGGAGCGGGCGCTTACGATATTCTAGTCCTCAAGATAACCTCAACGGGCGGGTTCAGCTGGGCCAGGGTCTTCGGCGGCTCTTCCTACGAGATGGCATACGATGTGATAGAGCTCTCCGATGGGTTCGCGGTAGCTGGCTATACCTCAAGCACGGGCGCCGGAGAAAGCGATTTCCTCCTCCTCAGGCTCGGCACCAACGGAGGACTGAGCTGGGCCAGGGTCTTCGGCACATCGCTTGATGAGACCGCTTTCGGGGTCGCGCAGACATTGGACGGAGGTTTCGTTGTGGTTGGAGAGAGGGAGATATCCGGCACGGATTGGGATGCCCTGGTGGTGAAATACACATCCACAGGGACCCTCAGCTGGGCCAGGTCGGTAAGTGCCGGGACCATGCCCGAAAGGGCCTGCGAGGTGATCCCGACAGCGGGAGACAGCCTCGCGATAGGCGGCTTCACCCTGAACTCGGCGACCGGCTACTACATGATGCTCCTTTTTAAGATGAGCTCAGCTGGAGCCGTAGGATGGGGAAGGGCATACGGCGGGTCAGGAACCACTTACGGCTACGACCTCATCCCCTCCGGGAGCGATTTCATTCTGAGCGGCGAGACGAGGGCCTCAGGGGCCGGCGGGTTTGATTACGCTATGATGAAGGTCAGCTCATCGGGTGTCCTTCAGTGGGCGAGGACATGGGGAACGAGTAATGTTGACGATGGCCAGCTAGTTGCCCTCGGAACAGACGGGATAGGCATGGTGGGCTGGACATACGGCATAGGCTCAGGCGGGGACATCCTCCTACTCAAAACCGACATGAACGGCAATTACCCCTCGTGCGTTCTGAACTGGTCGCCCTCAACCGTGAGCCCCACCCTTACGGCGACCGCGCTCAGCGGGGGCACATCCTGGAGCCCGACAAATTCCTCGGTTACCCCAACGAGTACCGCGCCGTCCTGGACCCCCACCAACGCCTGCACGCCCGTTGGTATTGATGAGGAAGGCTCGGATGATTGCGAGATATGGGCATCCGGCAACGCGATATATGTGAGATCGCTGAGGAGCCAGCACGCCGAGATAGGGCTCTACCTTCCGGACGGAAGGCTTGAGGAAGTGGTCTTCTCGGGTTGGCTCACCAGTGGGGTGAGCAGGTTTGAACTGCCTTCCGGCCGCGGCCTGAGGTTCGGCGTAGTCAGGTTTGGGGAGAGGGCGAGGACCGCGAAGGCGGTGATCCTTGGGAGGTGAACCGTGCAAGGCATAGCCATTAGCTTCATAGCGCTTTTCTCAAAGGCTTACGGCGGTACGAACCACGAGAGGGCTTATTCGCTGGTCGCCCTTTCCGACGGGAGCTTCGTGATGGCGGGATACACTGCCAGTTTTGGCTCCGGAAACAACGACATGCTTGTTCTGAAAGCCAATCCAGACGGTTCCTTGGCCTGGGCGAAGACATTCGGAGGCTCGGACAGGGATGAGGCCTGGTCAGTGATCCAGACGACAGATGGTGGATTCGCTGTGGCTGGCCACACCAGAAGCCTCGGGGATCCTGACGGGGATTTCATCCTCGTGAAGCTGACGAGCGCCGGAGGGTTCTCTTGGGCCAAAACAATAGGCGGAGCAGGCCTTGAGGAGGCATACTCTGTTGCCCAAACATCCGACGGCGGATTCGCCCTCGCGGGAGTCACGAACACATTCGGCGCCGGGGTTGAGGATGCGCTTCTCGTCAAGCTTGACGCCTCAGGGGGCGCGGCTTGGGCAAAGACATTCGGAGGGTTCACTTACGATTACGGATACTCGGTTTGCCTTGCCCCAGACGGGGGGATAGTCCTCGCCGGATACACATCAAGCTTCGGCGCTGGCTCGGATGACTTCCTGGTCATCAAGACCGACGGCTTTGGAAACCTTCTCTGGGTCAAAACAATAGGGGGTTCCAGCTACGACGACGCTTATTGCGTTATTCCTACCCTGGACGGAGGGTTCCTGGTTGTCGGATACACGGGAAGCTATGGGGCAGGCCAGGCAGATGCCTTTGTCGTGAAGCTCACATCCGGAGGCGGTATCTCCTGGGCGAGGGCGATCGGAGGATCAGGGTGGGACGAGGCAAGGAGCGCGATCCAGACATCGGATCGCGGATTCCTCATATCCGGCTATACCACGAGCTGGGGGTCGGGAGGAGAGGCGTGGCTCGTTAAGATTACTGAGTCTGGCTCGTTCTCGTGGTCAAAGACATTCGGCGGTTCCAGCTACGAATACGCCTACGACCCAGTTGAGGTAAGCTCAGGGCTTGGGATTGCCGGAACCACCTGGAGCTATGGGGCCGGGAACACTGACCTCCTCCTCTACACAACCGATGCTCAGGGAAACCTTCCCGGATGCGTTGTTGATAGAACACCTACTGTGACATCCGTAAGCCCCCAGACTTCAACCCCATCCGGCTTCGCCACCCAGGGCCTCGCCAGCCTCAGCGCGAACCCCTCTCAAGGGACGCCCCCTATCCAGGTCAGAGACGCCTGCGTTCCCGTGGAGACCGAGGAGGAGAGTGCGGCTGGCTCTTTCAGAGCGCTGGGGGTAAAAGGGGCCATACTCTTTGTCTCAGACCAACCCGCGGAGGTCAGGGTTTTCTCGTCTCTCGGGAGCCTGATTTGGGAAGGGAACATCGGGCCGGGCTCAAGGAGGGTTAAGCTGAAGCCTGGGGCGTATCTGTGGAAGGCGGGAACAAAAAAGGGCATTGTTTTGGTGATATGAGTTAGGCATATGAACATATATTTCCTTTTGCTCTGCCAGGCCCTCGGCGACTGGCCCTCCTGGGGAGGGGATTTGACAAATCAATCCGTCCAGCTCATGAAAGGCGCTATAACCAGCCCCGTGATAAAGTGGCGGTTCGCAACGGGTGATTGGACGGAGAGCCAGTTCTCAGCTATTGCCGATTGCGACGGAGACGGCTGGCCGGAGGTGATAATAGGCTCTGATGACAATAAGCTCTATTGCCTCAGGGGAACCGATGGCTCGCTAAAGTGGTCATTTACAACCGGATACTGCGTGGAGGCCTCGGCCGCTGTGGAGGATTGCGACGGCGACGGGGCGGCCGAGGTGGTTTTTGGAAGCTGGGACAGCAAGATATACTGCCTCAGGGGTTCAAACGGGGGCTTGAAGTGGTCATTCTCAACGGGGAATATCACCACATCTTCCCCAGCAGTTGCGGACCTGGACGGGGATGGGAAGAAGGAGGTTGTAGCGGGTTCCGATGACGGAAGGGTTTACTGTCTCCGGGGTAGCAACGGGTCTATGGTCTGGGCTTTTTCCACAGGAGGGTGGGTCTGGTCTTCTCCGGCCCTCGCCGATTGCGACGGGGACGGAAGGCTGGAGGTCTTCATAGGCTCATTTGACGGAAAGGTATATTGCATAGCATCGGACGGTTCCCAAAGGTGGGCTTATCAGACCGGAGACAAGGTGCGCAGTTCTCCTGCAGTAGGCGACCTTGATGGCGACGGAGACCTTGAGGTTGTCATAGGCTCTGACGATAACAAGGTCTACTGCTTTGATGCCAGAACCGGGAGCCCGGTCTGGACCCTAACCGCAGGAGACGATGTGAGGAGCTCTCCTGCCTTATTTGATGTGGATGGCGATGGGGTTAAGGAAGTGATAATCGGGAGCTGGGATGGGAAACTTTATTGCTTGAGGGGGTCGGACGGCTCTCAGCTTTGGGCTTACAACGCGGGCCAAAGGATAAGGACCCCGGGCGCCGTGTTTGATGCGGACGGCGACGGGGACTACGATTTTCTTCTCTCTTCGTCCGCGGACAGCATCCTGAGGTGCATAAGGGCGAAGGATGGAACCCTCCTCTGGCAGATCAAGTTGGGGTATCCGGTTCACTCGCCTTTTGCCGGCGATGTGGACCGAGACGGGTGCGCTGAGGTTGTAGCCGGAACATGGGACCCTGACCCTCAGGGTTACAGGGTTTTTGTCCTGGATGATCCGGGCGGCGCAACGGACTGCGGGGCATCCGGATCAGAGGAGGGCTCCACGAAGGGTTTCAGATTTACTCTTGCCGGGCGCGAGCTGTATCTCTGGCTTCCCCGTGCCGGACATGTTTCGCTAGCTTTATACGACGCTCAGGGGAGGCTTGTTCAGAGGCTTTACAATGGGACCATTGCCCAGGGGGGCCACACATTTAGCCCACACCTTGAGGCTCGTGGGGTTTATTTAGCTGTTATAAGCTATCAGGGAGGGATGAGGAGTCTGAAAATGGTTCATTAATCCTTAAAGGTTTCGCACAAAGTTTTCACGCCAATCAAAGGGAGAGCAGGGATTCCCTCAAACCTTTCTTATCCCTGACAGAGCCCTTGAGGCGAGTTGGCGTATCTCCGGATCGGGGTCCTCCTGAGAAACCCTCTCTATCAATTCCTCAACATTGGCGCCGGAAGCGGATTGCGCCAGAAGAACCCTGAGCGCGGTCTTACGGTCCTGGGGGCGCCCGGTCTTCAGAATGCCCTCTATCATAGGCATGAATTCCGTGGCCTCCGCGCCGAGTTTCATTATCGCGGCAAAGGTGGCCATCCTGGTCCTCTCATCCCCGTCCTCCATGGCCTCAAAAAGGAAGTAGAAGAACATCGCGCGCTCGCCTGCGGGAAGGTGCGGCAGAGCGCCCGATAGGAGGATAACGGCCTCCTCCCAGAGGGAGGGTTCCTTGTGGAAAAGCCTGCCAGCCTCGTAGGCAACGGCAAAGGGAAACTGCCTGGCGGGCCTTCCGGAGAGTCTCTTCACAATCTCAAGGCGCTTTTCCTTGGAGAGCTGGAACAGCTTCAGGTCAAGGCCTGATATGAGCTCAACAAAAAGCTCTTCATCCAGCGGGGCATCAACATGTCCAGAAACAAAGGCTCTCCAAATAGCGTCCCCGTTCATAACCTATATAATTTAACATCATAAGCCTGGAAGATCAAGGGCCGGGAGGGCCCGCGGTGGAAAGCGGAAAGCCCAAAGCATTATAATCTTCGCATGTTTCCAGTTCTTTTGCGTATCGGCGGTTTTGAGCTGAGGACATACGGCGTAATGTTGCTTTTGGCGTTCCTCTTCGGGATATGGTGGACAGGAAGAGAGCTTGCGGCCATGGGTATACCCAAGGGAAAGGAGAAGGTTTGGGACCTCGCCCTTTGGATCATGATCTTCTCAATAATCGGCGCAAGGCTACTTTATGTCTGGGAGCACTGGGCCTACTTTTCAAGAAACATGGGGGAGATTCTCGCGGTCTGGCAGGGTGGCCTCACATTCTACGGGGGGCTTCTGGCCGTGCCGGCCGCCATCGTATTCATAAGAGCGCATCGCTGGCCATTCTGGCAAACAGCTGATGCTATAGCCCCAGCCCTGGCCGCTGGAATAGGCATAGGGCGGTGGGGATGCTTCTTCAACGGGTGCTGTTACGGAAAGCCGACAGGCCTTCCTTGGGGGGTTGTGCTCCCTCCTGGAACGGAGTTCGGCGAACGATTCCCAGGCATCCACATTCATCCTTCTCCCCTTTACGAGAGCCTTGCCGAATGGGTTCTTTTCTTTCTCCTCGTATTTCTTATCAAAAAGAGGGCGCCTTACCCCGGCTTCACATTTTTCTTTTTCGTATTCTTTGCCGCGCTCATAAGGTTCCTGAACGACTTCACGAGAGCCTACGCTAAGACGGCTTACATCCTACCTCCCCTGACATTCAATCAGCTCATAGCCATCGCCCTTATGGCAACGGCCACAGGGTTCATAATCTACTTTGAGATTCGTAGGAGACGCCCTCGCGGGGCTGATTGATTTTTTAGTGCCTCCCGCTTGCTCCGCCTGCGGCGCGGAGGGCGAAGGGCTTATCTGCTCTCTTTGCAGAGAAAAGCTGAGGGCCCTTGCAGGGAAACACTTGAAATCCGCGGAGGGTCTTGAGATAGTGGCCCCATTTCTCTACGAGGGGGCGGCCAAAAACCTGGTGGTTGACTTCAAGTATCACGGGGTAAAGGGGCTTTCGCGGGAGATGGCCATCTTCATGGCGGAAAGAATAAAAGGCCTAGGCATAGCCTCTCTGGTTCCGGTTCCCCTTCACCGGGCGCGAGTAAGGGAGAGGGGATACTCTCAGACTGCCCTGCTTGCAAGGGAATTATCTGGGATAACCGGCATCCCGGTCATACATTGCGTAAAGAGAAAGCGCTACACAACGGCTCAGGTTGAGCTCGCGGGCCAGGAGAGGCTGGCGAACCTGGAGGGGGCATTCCGGTTCGTGGGCCCTGCGCCTCAGGAGCCTCTCGCCATAGTGGACGATGTTGCTACAACGGG
>Ga0207433_10008811_pt1 | contig 16279 bp, 10 predicted proteins | sample YelNatPaOPGAMG01_FD_187559 | JGI IMG/M metagenome (GOLD analysis project Ga0207433, IMG submission 187559) | Hot spring thermophilic microbial communities from Obsidian Pool, Yellowstone National Park, USA - OP-RAMG-01 (SPAdes) (version 3) | ecosystem: Environmental > Aquatic > Thermal springs... | reverse complement strand
GGGGCACATCATCGAGGGGGAATACATCGTGAAGTGCCCGAAGTGCAGAGGCGACGGAGTCATCTACGAGGGAGAGGACGAGCCGCTGTGCACCGGCAACTGCATCGGCTGCATCTTCGCGGAGGACTGCTACCCCTTCCGCAGGAGCCAGTGAGTCAGATACTCCACGGCTGAAGCCGGGAGCTCCGGGTGATCTCTATGAAGGAAAACGGAAAGGAATGGAAGGGAAAGGAAAGGGGAGAGGAGGAGATGGTTCTGTACGAGGTGCTGCAGAAGATCGCGAGCAGGTTCTGATCTTCTTATTCTCTTCTCAATTTCTCATTCTCTTCTTTCCTTTCCTCTCTTTCTGTTCGTCTGTTTTTCTGTTCTTCTCTTCCCTTTCCTTTTCCATCTCTTTATAAATTCATGAAGACATATCTTTATTGAGGAAAGGGCCCGGAAATGGACAGGACGACATCAATCTGCTTAAGGCATTCGTCTTCTTACTGTACCCCGCCGCCTTCTTCTACATCGTTGGCACGGTCTTCCCCTACAGGGGACCTGTCACGCTGGACATCGCCAGCATGGTGGTCCCGGACGGGAACGCGGTCCCGATCGCCTTCCTCTCCACGGTCGCGTATCCCCTCCCCTTCTACATCTACTACTTCTGCGCCATATACATTGGCCACACTTTCCCTGAAGGCATCTACCGCCGCGAGTACTTCTTCTTCCTCCCGCCCCTCCTCACCGTGCCGGCCACCTTCGTCTGCCTCTGGGTGATCTCGCACACCGTCCCCTACTACCCCTCTTCGCTCCTGAACCCCCTTCCCCTCGCGTCCGCCGTTTACACCCTCATGCGCGGGCTCCTAGTCCCGTTCACGACCGCCTACTACATGACCGGCATCGCCATGGTAACCACTCTGTACAACCCCTCCCTGTGGAGGTTCGTCTTCGCCGGGTACATCTTCGTCTTCATCGCCTACATCTTCCCGATATTCCAGTGGCTCATCGCTTACTTCGGGATCAAGAAATGCGTGATCCCGCTCCGCGAGCTTGTGCAATTCAAGAAAGTCATGCGCCCCGAGGGCAAGCAAGGGTACAGGGACGTCGTGGGAGTCGACAAGCTCCCTGACCCGGCAGTATTCGCAAGCGCAGGTGCGGGCGCAGCTTCAGGCGCTGATTCTGGCACATACAAAGTGCCTCCGATCCCTACCATGGAGCACTACCTGAAGGTTCATGGAGACGAGTACTTCAGGGAGGAGCTTGAGGGAAGGATTTGCCGCCTGAACAACGAACCCGTCCCTGAAGAGTACATGAAGAGGGCGAGGGAAGCTATGCAGGGGCTTTACGGACTGGTGAAGGCGGAGGGGATCGCCTTCACGCGTGATTACTGGCTCTGGCTCATAAACTACCTGGACGACGGAATCATGCTCGCCGCCGGGAGGGACATCCCCTACAACTCCTCAAAAACTGAAGAAGTGCGGAAGGCAGAGGTGTTGCTGCTGAAGGCGGAGGGTGTATTCCAGGACAGGATGATCCTCCTAACCGCGTACGTGACCTTCACTGCGGATGCTCTGTTCGAGGACTTCAGGCGGCAGGGTCTGACCCGCGCACGGAGTAAGGAAGAGTTCATAGAGGAGAGGATCAACGCCGCCAGGGGCTTCCTCTCACCGAAGGCGCTCCTCCGCCCCGAGGGAAATAAACAGTTAAAGGAAAATGTATATTAATATATGTTTTGATATTGTTACATCAAACTACATTAGTAGCCATAACCTTATTTAAAAATATCGGCGATTTATCCCACTGTTAAAACCGTAGGCTTTATCGCGAAAAGATCTGTAAATTATTTTTAAAATCCGCAGCTTTCGGATACTATCTTTGTAAATTTCTATTGCATTTCTGATCGGTTAGCAGAGAGGGTGTAGTTGGTAGTTAGTAGAGAGGAGAGAAAATAAAGGAGAGAAAAACATAGAAAAAAGGAACATCTGAAATTTTTACTATTTTATTTCTTTTCTTCTCTTGTTTCTGCGATTTTTTGGAAAGCTAATTTTAGGTTCGTGTATTTGTTATTAACCTCGCCAGCTTTGTTGTATGAGTTTTTTATATGGCTGTAGAGGGTGTTCCATACGTCTTCCAGCTCGCGTAAGGCGCTTTCTAGCCCTTTCAGGTTTTTCTGTATCTCTTCTGCCTTTTCAGATATTTCTACTGCTTTTAATCCGATGGATAATAGGTTAAGGTTTACTGCCAAGGTTGCAGGGGATACTAGTAGGACTCCTTCTTTGGCTGCTTTTGCCACCAATTCTGTCTCACACTCTGTAAGATATTGGTATACTGCCTCCGATGGAATAAAGCCGAAAGCGAATGGTGTTGTACCCTCTTCAGGCTTTACGTAGTCTTCTTTTATTTTATCTATCTGTTCTTGAACGTCCCGTCTGAAGGCTACTTTATAGTTTTCTTTTTGTGTTGGATCAGCAGTCTCTATCATTCTTCGATAATTTTCTAATGGAAATTTTGAGTCAATGCATAAAATGCCTTGTGGCGTTGAGATATGGGCGTCAGGAATTTTACCTATTCTGGGTATGCGTTCTCTTATATGCACGTATTGAGGCGGCAACAGGTCCTTAAGTATTTGTTCTAGTTGAAACTCACCGTATTCCCCTCTCCCTCTTGTTACTTTAAAGAGATCTTGTAGGCTTTGAGCGGCTCTAGTGATGTCCTGCGCCTTCTCCTTTATGGCACCTATATCTTGATCAATCCCAAGCTCTTTCCAGCAAGTGGCAAAAGCATCTTTAATATCATCTTTAGAAATCTTTTTCAATGGAAATTTTAACACTAAAACTAGGATTATTACAACGAGAACTAACACTAATGCAACTAAAAGTTCTATCATTTTGGCAGCTCACCATCCCTCGAAAATATTTTTTATGTAAAAATAGTTAAATATTGCGCATTTTAATTACGTCATAGTTTTTATTTGTTAATTGAATTATTTTAAAACTATTTCTTGGCAAAGGCCACATAGCCGCTTTGTTTAAGTTCTGGTTGTCTTTCTGTTTGAGGATTGTCTTTTACGTTTAATTGTTTAGTTTTTTAATCATGCGATGGGGGCAATAAACCAGAAGCCCCCTTTATTTTGCGAACTTGCTTTTGCGCCTTTTTATTCATTGATGACTTAATTTTTGTTTGCTTCGCTCCGCTTAATATTGCCAACGCATCCAAAGCTTTTGTGCCTATTTCATCATCTAATAATTTACTCGTCCAAAACCAGATTTCCTCTGGCATGGCATTTTCTATGTATTGTACGCACTTTTGAATTTCTTGGGATGTTTTTGCTTTGTTTATGATGGCAGCGGCTAAGCCTATTCTGTATGCCGTTTCGTAAGCTGCTGGGTTACTTTCGTTCAGGATTATTTGAAGGTTTTTGCCGTATTTCTTTGTTGGGAAGTTTTTAACTGCTTTTTCCAGCATATGGCGTATGGCTATGAGCTCGGCACCTTCTGCTTTGCCTATTTTAAACGCAGGTTTACGCTTTTCCGACTTCTTTTTAGGGAATTTGTGGTAGGCTTCTACACTTATTTTTTCCGGACAGCCACGGTGCCACTTTATTATATACTTGAAGGGCATTACTTTTCACGTTTAGGCTTTATGTCCATTCCAACTTTGATAGTCGAGTCTTCAATGTTTAAGGCGCTTTTTAGCATTTGCCTTAAATCATCTATTTCGATGTTATCGCTTTTTATCTGTATTTTACCTTCAAATTCTGGAAGAACCCATTTTGCTATGTCGTCCAGGATTTTTGCCGCTGGTTTTTCTAGCCCCTCGTCACGTGCCTCGAAGTTTACATCCAAGGTCAAGTCTGTCAGGAACGTTCTCATTTTAACACATACCGTTGTGGAGAGTTTTTTGCCTGATCTTAAAAGTCGAAGAAGGTTGCGGAACTGTATCGCCTCATTGGTTGTGCCTAATATCTTTATGGTTGCCTCCGTGGCTGTTTTGACTCCTTCACGTTTTATCCATCTTTCTAAGTCCTCCAAGAGGCTTTTCGGCGGGCTGGGTTCAAAGATTTCCAATACTGGAAACGGCGGAGGCTTAGGTCCAGGACCAGGAGGACCTTCTGGAGGCTGGGAACATCTGCACGGCCAGGACTGGCATTTTGGACATAAACGTCCTCTTGGATCTGTCAGTCCACGCCTTCCAGCTTCTTCTGGCAGTAGTAGATGAGAGTCGCCGCTGATTATGACGCGGGTTGGCGGGTTTTCAGGTGCGTAGACCTTGCCTTGCTGTGATAGAACCCATAGCCCTCCCTTTACTCCCTCGATTAGCGTATGCTCGAAAAGGGCTTGGTTTTCTGGTATTGTCAAGCCTGGTTTCTTATGGAGGTTTTCAAATAAAGCCTGTGTTGTCGTATCGGATGTTTGCGCTGGCCATGCTTCTGCCCTCACATATTCTGGATCTAGTGGTTCGTCCGTCACTCTGTCGAGGACTTTGGATAATATCTGCCAAAGTATCTCTTGCCCCGGCTGGGCTGTTCCATACCCGCTGGGTCGGAAGTATTTGGCTTCTATCTTTCCATTTCTCGTTGCGTAGGCTATGTAGGTGAAGGAAGCTCGGACGGCTTCGTTCACTGCCGTTTCGTATTGGGCTACTTTTTGTTGGAGATTTTTCTTTTTCTCGTGGGGTATCCCAAATTTTTCTGGGTCTTCTGACAATGCCTTTGCCACTTCTAGTCTTGCCGCTGTGTCGCGTAAGCTCTCCCATGCTCCTTCTCGGGCTATTAGGAGGAACAGGTTATTTCTGTATGTGCGCAGGTTTCCTCGGGAGTCTCGGTTTAAGATAAACTTGGCTATTTTTTCTGGAGCCTCTCCCTCAGTGGCTATAGTATAGCCGAGTATCGGGTTTAGAATTGCAACTTTTAGGTCTGTGTTGTCGTCGACTTTGCCCGGGTCATCTGGAAAAATTTCCACGAAGAAGTGCCCTCTCCCCTTTGTTGAGTAGAGTTCCTGCAGGGTTGCTTTGATGGTTGCGATTATCTTCGAATTGGGTATGTTTTGGGATTCTTGGTCTATTATGCGGTTTTCCGTTGGTTCCGTTTTGAAGATGTATCGGTTTCCTATTTGTTCTATATACCAGAATGTGTCTGATATTGTTGGTAGTACTTGGTCTCTGTAGTATTGGATATGTTCCTCTTTTGTTGGGGTTGCTAGGGTTGCCACAAGGTTTTCGATGTCTATACCCTTGGCTTCTTCTTTTGCACCAGTCAGACTGTACAGATATATGGTGTTGCATGCCCTTCGGAAGAGTGGCGCTTTAAAGTGGCTTCTGTAGTCTTCATCTTTCTGCTGGGCTTTTGCTTTCCTGCCACCGTGAGAGTAGACATCGGAGACTATGGCGTTGATGTATTTTTCCTCCTTCAATCGGGTTGTAAGTTCTTGGACTATTTCAGGTGATGAGAGGTCTACGTGGTGCGGGTGTATCAGAAAGGCGTCAGGTTCTTTTTCCCTCCACATTTTATTTATTACGTGGGCTAAGAGGCGTAGGGCCCCGCGGGTTCTCTGAAACTCTGGCAGGGTGGATAGGCGCTGGTATAAGGTGTCTATGAGTTCTGGGTGGAATGGGTATGTCTCGATTATCCGGTTCTCGTATTCTGCTGTGCGGTAGTGGTTGGGAGCCTTTATCTCCTCATACATTTGAATGTAGGCTTTGGCTGTGGCTTCTGCAGTTTTCTGATTTATGAAGTCGAATAGGCGTTTTTTGAGTATGTGGGGGGTGTCCTCTGTTTTTACTGGTTCGATGGATTGCATTTTGCGGTTAAGGATTTTCATGGCTTCAGTTAGTTCTCTTCGGACGACGTCTGCAGCGTCTATGTAGACGTCGCCTGCTACGCTTATTATTAGAATGCATCTATCAGCATCGCAGACTGACAAGGATAGCGTATGGATGAAATGTTTAACCTTGTTCAAAAGTTCAGGCTGATCTTTTACTAGGTCCAGGTATTTTGGAAGTTCGTCTATAAGGATTAGGGTTGGCTGTTTTTTGAGGAGTTGAGTGATCGTTTGACGGTCAGGCAGCCCCTCAGGAGAGTCGGATTCTTTGGCTAATCGAGTTTCACCCAGCTGGTGCAAAAAGTCTGCCCATATGGTTCGGTACAGGTTTTCGCCTCTTATTACTCCTTTCCCGCCGTAGGCGCTCCCGTCTATGACTACTATTCTGCAGTTCTTGGGCGCAGGGTTCCCCTCTAAAAAGTTTTGTACTTCCGAGTTCTCGGGCTCCCTGACCGCATAATATATCGCTGCCATGGTGTGGGTTTTTCCACCCCCAAAGCCCGCGTCAAACAGTAGCACAGGGTTGATGGTTTTTGTCCCTGCCAAGTGTTGCAATGCCTCTTGCAGGATTTGTCTTAGGGTGGTTGTGGGATGTGTGGCTTGAAAGAAGGATTCTGCGTTGTGGTAGGGGGGTTTTGCTGTTCCTTCTGCTATTGTGTATAGGTCTAGGGCGAGTTCGGCTTGAAGGTATTTGCCTTCTACAATATCTTGTTTTGGTATGCAAGCCTGCGGGTTCCATATTGGGGTTAGGGGTTGTTTTTGCATTCTAATCACGGCGTTAGATGGTTAATTTTTTAACTGTTACCATCTTACTGTGTATGTTGTAGATTATTAAATCTGTTTGGTTGGGGCGAGGTTGCCAGCATGACCAATGGGGAAAGGGGCAATCGCGAGTTGCTTATAAGCAAATGGTTTCCCATAGCGGAGGTAAGCGTAGAGAGTGTAAGAGAACGCAGTGCAAGCAGTGCTTTGCCACCTTTATATTTTTTGCATGTTTGGTTTGCGAGACGTCCTTTGGCTACGAGTCGTGCTGCAGTTTTGGGCAGTCTTTTGCCAGCCACCGTCAATAGGAATGATTTTCTTAAACTGTTAGGCATTCCTACCAATGTGGACCTTCAAAAAGCTCACGAAAAGCTTGCCCAAGCTAAAGCTACTGGCGTTAGGCTTAAGGAGAACCCTTTCTTTTGGAAAAGGGCTTTTGAACATGTTCCTTCACAGCAGGAGTTGGAGAGGTTTCACGCTTTACTTAGGGAGCTCTGGGGTGTTGAGCGCCCTTTAGTTGTCGATCCTATGGCTGGTGGCGGCAGCATCCCATTTGAGGTTATGCGCTTGGGCTTGCCTGTTGTTGCCGGCGAGTTAAATCCCGTGGCGTTTATTGTTTTGAAGGGGACTCTTGAGTATCCAGCCAAGTTTGGCGGACGGCTTCTTTCTGCTGTTGAACGTTTCTGCAAAGAAGTTCATGAAGCAGCTAAGGCAGAGCTTGAAGAGTTCTTTCCCAAACAGCCAGGGGAGCAGGTTTATGCCTATCTGTGGGCGAGGACAATAAAATGTCCCAGTTGCGGGTTGATTATCCCACTTTCGCCGAACTGGTGGATTGTCAGATCGGCTAAAGATGAGGAGAATGTTGCTGTCAAAGTATTGGTTCCAGAAGAAGGTGACGTGTGTAGTTTCGAAATTGTTTCCGGTCCAAAGAAGCACGGATTAAATCCCGATAAGGGCACAGTTAAAGGCGGAAGTGCTGAGTGCCCCAGATGCCACACAGTTATTGACGGCGAAGAGGTTAAACGGATAGCACAAAATGGGAGGATGGGTCACCAGCTCTACTGCGTATGCGTGAAAAGCAGAGGACTAGGAAAGAATAAGCAGAAATGGGATTTCAGGGCGCCAACAAAACAAGAAAATGAAGCGATAGAAAAAGCTGAAAAAATTCTTACCGAGAAACTACCAAAATGGAAGGATCAGAATCTCGTTCCAGTCGAGAACTTTCCCGAAACAGCTAATGATACTAGGCCAATTCAGTATGGCATGCCTCGTTGGTGTGATTTGTTTAATCCTCGCCAACTGCTCATGCACCTCACCTATATTGAGAAATTTCTCGAAGCCAAAGAAAGGCTTTTTACAGGTAAGGAGCAGGGCAGCGAAGAATGGGAATTTGCCGAGGCTATTGTAACTTATGGGGCTATGGTGTTCGACACATGTGTGGATTATAATTGTCTGCTTTCTTTGTGGCATTCAGGCAGATCCTTAATAGCTCACATGATGGGGTTGCAAGCTTTTCCGTTTAAGTGGAGCTACGCAGAATGGAACCAACTTGTCCAGAATGGCGGTTACGATTGGGCTCTGTCAAAAGTTCTTGACGCTTTAAGAGAGATCATTGAGCTTCTCCCAGAAAATCCGCCTAAACCTGTGGTGTACTGCAGTTCAGCCACCAAAATCCCGCTTGAAGACAAAAGCATTCCATGCATTGTTGTTGACCCGCCCTACGCTGAGAACGTCATGTATGCCGAGGTCAGCGACTTCTTTTACGTCTGGCTTAAACGTCTCTTGGGCGACGTTTTCCCAGAGGTTTTCAAGTCTGAGCTAACTGAAAAAGAGGAAGAGGCTGTAGCCAACCCAGCCAGATTTAAGGGTATGGGTAGAAGCGCCAAAAAACTTGCCCAGCAGGACTACAAGACAAAGCTGGAGGCTTGCTTCCGTGAAATGCACCGCGTACTCCGAGATGACGGGGTAATGACCGTTATGTTCACCCACCGGGCAGCCGAAGCGTGGAGCAGCCTCGCCACAGCCTTGATAAACGCAGGCTTCACTTTCATAAGCAGCTGGCCAGTTCACACCGAACCCCCGGAGAAATTCGGGAAACGTGAAAAAGGTGTTCTAAAAGTCACCATTCTACTGACTTGCAGGAAGAGGAAGGCAAACCATCCAGGCATTTGGGAGCATATAAAGGACGAGCTTCGCCAAATAGCAAAACAAAAAATTGAGGAATATTCTGAGCTGGGCATAGGCGGACCAGACTTGAAGGTAAGCGTTTACGGCCCGGTCCTCGGCAGATTCGCAGACTATTATCCAGTTAAAACCGCAACTGGCAGGGAAATAGACCCACAGGAAGCCCTGGACCTTGTCACAGAGGTGTTAAATGAAAAGTTCCTGCAGGAAGTTGGAATCGAAAACGCAGACAAAGAAACAGCTGCCTACATAAACTTGCTGGCGGCATTCCCGACAGCCAGAACAGAATACGAGGAGGCACGCCTCGCCACAGTCTTCGGCGGACTGGTAACCCTCGACACACTGGACGTTAAAAGCACCCACGGTCTCATAGAGAAGAAAGGCAATGATATACGAATATTATCCGCCCGAGAACGCCAAGCCTTGGGAATAATAGACCCACGCGACACAAAAACCCTCAAAACGGCAATAGATCATGTCCACGCAGCAATACTGTTGTATGAGCGCGGGGGTCTCGTCCAGGTTAAACACCTGATGCAAGAGAAAGCCCTCGACACGGCAGGCTCGCCATTCCAAGCCGTCCTCCAGGCGTATGCCCGATACGCAGAAAACAGCACGGACGAGAACTTCAAAAAAGACGCATCAATAGCAAAAGCACTACTCGTGGCTCTGGGTAGAACAATGGACTTGGCACCCAAAAAAGAAGAACGCTTGGACTACTACTTCCGAGAGTCATGATAATCCATGATGGGCTCCACGCGGGGCACATCCGCTCCCCGCACCAAGCTCTTCCAAGCTGGCAGACGCTTTTCCAAAGCCTCAAGCTGCTCAAGCATTTTCTCAGCAGCGTCTAAACTCCTGTCCAAATAACCCCCGAAAGTCTCCCTCCAGCGCCCCCTACCATGTATCCTCTTTGGCAGAACATTCTCCGGGCTGACGTAAGCCGCTTGTTCAACGACGACTCCCCAATACTTTCGCAGAAAATCCTGCAGTCTGGGTCTGGCGGCGACCGCACTCCTAACGCCATCAATCATTCTTTCGACGCTAACATTGTGAGGGTCATCGATATCTAGGCTTGCCCTAAAAACCCCTGCCCTTAGCAGATGCCTGGCGACCAGTTGGAGAGCACCCAGACGCATGGCATCGGCAAAAGCGTCAAGCCTTTTTGGCAAATCAATCTCTAACATACGACTGGCGCTGGTGCGCCTAGTCTCAATTATACTTCGAAACCGCTCAACACAGTCGCAGACCAACTTCAATCACCACCTTCAGCCAAATCCAGAACCTGCCCGAAGAGTTCAACAACACGGTTGGCATCATCAACCCTTTGTGGTCGCATGTCGGGATACAAAACATAAACATCGAGCAAACCATCCTCCCCACCCACACCATACAAACTGAACGGCACCTTTTCGGGCATGTCAGCATAAAGCTCCAGCTCAGAAGCCAACCACTGCACAAAAGGATGACCGGGAACCAAAGCGTCTGGTCTGCCGGGCATCGATGACAACCCGTTCTCAACGAAAACTCTAACACCCTCTGGCAAGCGCTCCAGAGGCTCAACATACAGTAAATCCCCGCGCCTCACAAGTTGCAAACCTAAAACCTCACAGCCTAGGCGGACAAATCGCTCCAGAACCATAGAAATTTCGACCTCCATAAAAGTTGGCTTTAGAGGAATGTCCTCTGGAAAAATCTTGGTGATTTTGACAGCCTTGTCTTTGGAGTTCTCCACCTCCTCTACAACCTCAGCAATGCGCCTCTGCAATTCGGCGCCGCGCAAACCGCCCTCAAAAGCCTCAACCAAACGCTGAGCGATAATGCCGCTGGCAGGACCAACAATAATCCACCATATATGCTGCCGCTCAAATAAAACCCTGTACATCCGAGCCTCATATGTGTCCGGGTACCATACATTAACAACTTTAACAGTGTCTGCGGTCTGCCCTATGCGGTCAACCCTTCCGATCCGCTGCTCAACCTTCGCAGGATTCCAGGGCATATCCACATTCACCACGGAGCTGGCAGCCTGCAGGTTCAAACCTTCGCTTGCAGCATCACTGCAAACAAGAACGTCCACCTGCTTCTCCAAAGCCCTGCTCACTAACTCCTTCTCACACACACGCCAGCAGTTCTTTACTGGATCCCAGAGCTCACCACCGCGACCAGTATAAGTTCCCACTTTAATGGGACCGAGCCACTGACTTATAAAATCGCGAATAATGTCAACAGTATCTGTGAACTTGGAGAAAACCAGAACCTTCCTTCCTTCGCTAAGGAGCTTTTCAACAACACTTCTGATGGTCCGGAGCTTAGGATCAGCGCCGGCGCTGGCAGCGCTACTATAAATGGCAAGGCTGCTCTCCAAAATTTTAAGCTTTCCTAACTCCTTCTCAACTAAACTGCGAACGCGCTCAACAGTAATCTTCATACTCTCCAGGAGCTCCTCATCAATTTCTTCACCCACATCTTCAAGCATCTCTTCAGCCAATTCTCGAAGGCGTTCTTCATCCCCGGCGAGCAAAGCCTCAAGAGCCTCACGTCTACGCTTAACGGTGTAATAAGCCGCTGCAAAACTGCTAACAAACCTTTGATGATAAACTGCCCTAATCAAACCGAAACCTCGCCCCTCATCACCCCTTAGGTAGCTCATGTAGGCATCATAATAGTTCTGCAAGTAGTCGTCAAGTTCAGCGAGCAAATCAGCATGCCTCTCGTCAAGAACAACATCGACGTTCTCCACGACACGCTCAGGGAACCTGTACCCGTCCTTTTTCAGCCGCTCCCGCGTATTCCTGATCATAAACCATGATGTAGGCATTAAACCCCTCAAAACCTTATCCATGGCATCTCTCTCAGTAAGATTTAAACGTCTAATAAAAGAGCGGAAGCTGGCAGCATCCTGAGAAGCCAAAACGTCCAAAAACTCTGCGGCAAGCTGATCGCTTAAAAAGGCTTTAACAACAGTCTCCCGATGTCGAGGCTCAAGATAAGTGTTCGCAAACCACGCAATAAGAACAAACAGATGGCCCCATTCACCTTCACTTCGTTCCGCAGGGCTTTTGTTCAAGGCTACATAATAATTCCTGAACGCGTCCTCATGAACCCAAGACCCGCCCAAACCCAATATCCGCAATAAATCTAACATCTCCAGCTCGTTAAGCTGCAGGGGTGTAGCAGTCGAAAGGAAAACATGGGGAGTTAAAGACGAAAGCGCCATTGCCAACTCATGAAGCCTTGTAGGCCTAGACGAAGTTAACTGCGAACGCGTAATCCTGGCAGCGTGAGCTTCATCGATCAAAACCAAATCGAAAGACCTGGCCCTGAGTAATTCAGGTTCAGAGCCCCTGCGACCTCTAACATAATGCCAGGAAGCAACAATCAAATCGGCAGCGTCAAATGGATTTCCATAGACAGGAATATTCTTTCCGTCAGGAGCCACCAGCAAATTGGGTTTTCCGGGTTTGAAAAGATAAGCTGGCAGACCAAACTTGCCGCGAAGCTCATCCCACCACTGCCTCGTAACGTTCTTGGGAGCCAGAACCAAAACCCGTCGGACGTAGCCTGTTGTCCACAACAGCTTGATGCAAGCGCCGGCCTCGATGGTTTTGCCAAGACCAACTTCGTCAGCAAACAAAACACGGAAAGGGTAACGCTCCCTAGCCAAATTCACAGCTCGAACTTGATGAGGGAAAAGTCTGACTGGACCGAGACCCAGATGCGCCAAACATCTGACCTTGGGCAAAATCCGAACAAAACGGCATGCGGGCAAAATAGGTTTAAGTTTAAACTTTGGTTTCACATCTGTGTCGGGTGCCTCTTCGGGAGCAAACTTAACAAGTGCTCTGTGAATAGCCTCGGGAAGGTTGTAAACTTCAAAATCGGGGTGCTCGTCGTTCCAAATACGTTCAAAAGACTCCACAAGATCTTGAACGCGATCTTTGTCTCCTTCTCTCCAAGAGTAAAAAACCACAATTCGTTCACCATTAACCGTATACGCAGGCTCAGTCTCGTTCGCGCTGCCTTCTGCAGCAATAACGTTTCCCTCCATGTCCTTAAATATCAGGATTTTATAATGAAAAATTCCAGTCTGCCCAAGATACAAGTGTCGTGGCAGAACAACCTTAACCTTCAAAATCCCTTGGTTAAACATCCAAGCCAGAGCTTCTAAACGCCTCTTAACTAAAACATCCTCAATTTTCTCCAACCCATCAGCAATGCGCCTGCCCAACTCTTCCACAACATCCTTGCCAGAAATCATGCCCATCCTATAAGCTTCCCAAAGCTCTCTTGGCACATCATGTGCACCCAAAACCAAGCGCATCCTGCCACCATTATTTATCAAGCCAGCAACTCCGCTTGCCGCGTGAACTAGAGCCTCAACTGAAAAGTAGCCAGTGGCACGATCATAGGCAACAGAATGCCTCAAGACAGGAATATAAAAATCCCTAGCTATCCTGTCGCCACGCCCCTCAAAACTCAAACCGCTGATGCCTGAATTTTTCAACGACATACGACTCTCGCACCAATGAGATAATAGAGATAGAAAACAATTTAAAGCTTGCAAAGTTTCCTACATCCATCTTTTTAAAAATAAAGTAGAGTTTCTTTTAATTTTAAGTCTGAATTATCTTTTTGAGAAACACCAGAACTTTAACAAATCATCTTACCGTTGAAAATTCTAATTAGCAAGAATGTCTCAAATAAGTAGTGATTCTAATAGGATAAACTCCGCCTTAGAATCTATCATCATACCATAAATATGCCTTAAGAAATGTGCCGATTTGCTGTTCAGTGCTAATGAGTTCAACTCTATCCTCACACATACGTTTGACAATGGGCAATTAAGGGAGTTAGTAAATAAAAAATTCTCCTGTACAAATTGCTTTCTTTCAGAGATAAAAAAAAACAAAAATCTCACAAACGCTAAAAAAGTTTTGATGGAGCAATTATGTATAACAGTTATATGGTTCTATATCTAGATAAGCCACAACAATGTCATGCTCAATATCCCTGACTTCAAATTGGAAATCGTTTTCACCTATACTCCAGATACACAGTACGAAAGGATGGTAAAGGTATTCCGTTTCATATAGGCACTTTTCTTCAAATAAGAGCAGTCGTACCTCCGCAGCGTGATTACGGTATTTAGACGCGAACTCGGCCACTTCCTTTATTACCTGTGCCATTTCTTTTATTTTCTCTGTGAGCTTACCTTCGAGGCTCCTGTAGAACGGAGCATAAAACTCTCGGCGCGCGGCTTCTTTGGGGTTGCCCTTCCTCAAATTTTCGTCTACTTCCTCCCACCAAATCTCTCTGAGTTTGGGCTCCTTTACCATCACCAAACACCATAATACAACTTTTAATTTTGTCTCTAATGTCCTATTATATCCAAAATTGATTTAAATCGATTTATAGTTGCTTGGCACCCACCACCTTTCCTTTAGTCGCCATCAACAGAATATGCGAATATGTAGTTTTATTTATACTTTAATTGCTTCGTCATAGATTTTCTGGCTTGTTAGTTGAGAGAAATATCTTTCGGTTCTTCCTGGGAGTCTTCCCTCTATAAGTAGTTCGACCCAATCTTTTTGTTTTGTGGAGTACAGTCCCCGCAAAACTTCTTCGTTTTCTTTTTCTCGCCAGATTTTATGTTGATTTATCACCTGAATCATGCGCCTTATTTTTCTCCACTCATCATCATCAATTTTGCACCAGAAAACTCTATCGTCCCCCCATTTGTTGTTTATATACTTGTTTCTGCTTCTGAGTAACCACGCAATTGCCTTCTTAACCTCTGTAAGATAGACTGTCATTGCTGGCGCTCTGCACATTCTATATGCTATCAGATGCGCGTCCGGTACAGAATTAGGGTCATCTCTTATTTTTTCTTCAATTTTGAAAATAGCTCCATCCTTGACTTCGAATTTTTTTTCAAGGACTTCTTCAGTGAAGATTTCCATAAAGTTTGAGAGGTTTTTCATTTCGAGCGTTCTGTATTTTTCAGAATCTTGAATAGGTTCCGAAGCAGGTTTCAGGTATAGGAAAAGCCTGAAAAAGGTTCTGTTAAGAGTTTCATACACCAAAGGAAATTTTTTAGAACGAGCGGTTACTGTTTCGGTGTAGTTCAGTATTTTGTTCTTTTGACCGCCCTCACTAAAAAGAACTCGGTATTTTAGATAATTTTGCAAGAAGATTCTATATTGATCTTTATCCTCCGTTTCTCTAAGAAAATCCTCTTCCGACTGCCTTTCTACGTCTGCCTTCTCTTTCCATTTTTCAAATTCTAACTTAAAGAGCGAATAACCCACCTTATCTTGTATCAGTTGTGGAAAATGAACTTGTGCAACAATAGTGTGGGCTCTAAAATTTGTGAGTTTGATCTTATCAATATCTGGATTTATGAAGACTCTCACAAGCAGTTTTTCGTTTCGCAGGTAAAGTTGTGCTGCAGCTTTATGTTGGCCATCAAAGACCCAGATATTGCTTTTCCCTTTTATTCCATCAAATTTTACGTAGGCTAAACACGGTTGAAGCTGAGGGTGCTTATAATAAAATTCTTCGATCAGAGGTTCCAGATCAATAATGGATCTAGGATTGATAGAGGAATCATGGTACACATATTCAAAAGGGACCATGGCAACAAATGATTTAACCAAATTATCTCTTTCGTCAGCAAGGACAGGGTAAGTTTCTACATTACCCGTTGGATATGATACCTTTATCTGATTTTGGCTTTGGCTTTCTGTTAATTCAAATTCTACAGTATTGTTTCGGTCTCTTTCGGGATAAAACTCATTTAATGCATCACCGAGAATGAACTCTTTTTTTACTCGCAAATATTTTTCCATATATTCACGAAAATTAAAGATATAACTCATCAGCTGAAGATCACGATTTCCTTTGATTTTATTATGCTCAGCATGAACAACTCCCCAGTTATTTTCGTCATCCAATCCGCCTAGATCGAGACTAACAATATGATCAATGTCGACCTCATGAATTGACAAATCTATGGGCTTTCCGCAAATTTTACACTTATGCTCTTGGAGCTCCCACAACCTTTTTATTAAATCTTCTCTTTGTTCCTTAGTTAAACTTTTTATTTTTGTCTCTTTCACGAAGTCCCCCTCATAATCGATTTGTTGATTATTTGGCTTATTTGTTATTTATAAATTTTTCAATTAAATTGTAAAAATGTAGAAACTGAGAATGGCGCCCATACATGGGTTGTGTTGGATATCGTTTAATATTTTTGATTATTGTTTTTAGTTACACTAATATACTGACGAGCTGCCATTCTTCCACCGACTATCTCTCAAGTTTTTTGTGGATTATCCTTTGGGTGGCATTTCCCCTTTAAGCAGTTTCAACTTTTTTATAAAGTTCCAGCACCTTTTACTTACTTAAATCCTTTCAAATCAGCCTTTATGAAGACGTAGCACTCGTTCTTCTTGAGCCCACAATCGATGTTAACAGAAATATAGTAATAAAAGTTTAGGGAAATCTTGCAGTAGTAGCACTACCGCAGT
>Ga0207433_10008810_pt1 | contig 16280 bp, 13 predicted proteins | sample YelNatPaOPGAMG01_FD_187559 | JGI IMG/M metagenome (GOLD analysis project Ga0207433, IMG submission 187559) | Hot spring thermophilic microbial communities from Obsidian Pool, Yellowstone National Park, USA - OP-RAMG-01 (SPAdes) (version 3) | ecosystem: Environmental > Aquatic > Thermal springs... | reverse complement strand
GAATTAGAAAAACAAGGAAAAACTATTAAAAAACCACGAATCAAAAAACAAAAGAAGGAAAAATAACCGCTAATAAAAATTAGATTATGAATGAGTTAAACTCAGTGATTTTAGAAGTTAGAGCAGGGGTGGGCGGCGAAGAAGCTGCTTTTTTTGCTGCTGAACTTTTGCGAATGTATCAAAGATATGCTCAGAAAAAAAATTGGCAAAACACTCTTTTGGATATTAGTTATAGTTCGCTTAAAGGGATTAAGGAAGCAGTGTTAGAAATAACTGGCGAAGGAGTAGAAATTTTAAAAAATGAAGCAGGCGTTCATCGAGTACAAAGAATTCCGGAAACAGAAAAATCCGGCAGAATTCATACTTCAACTGCTTCAGTAGCAGTTTTATATAAACCAAAAGATGTTAAAATTGATATCAAACCTGAAGATCTAGAAATTACTTTTGCTCGTTCTGGCGGTCCAGGCGGACAAAATGTTAATAAAGTAGAAACAGCAGTCAGAATTTTACATAAACCTTCAGGGCTGATAGTTGGTTGCCAAAGCGAACGTTCACAATTTAAAAATCGCGAGAAGGCTTTGGAAATGCTTAAAACAAAATTATATGAAGCAAAGTGGACCAGCGAGCAAGGAAAAATCTCTGAAGAAAGAAGACAGCAAATTGGCACGGCTGATCGTTCAGAAAAAATTAAAACTTATAATTTTCCGCAGGACCGATTAACTGATCATCGTTATAAAAAAAATTTCCATAATTTGGAAAAAATTATGGATGGGGACTTGGATCAGGTTTTTAAAATATACCAGCAACAAACAAAAGAATAAAGTAATGAAAAATAAAAGCAGCCGCGTCGAAGACGCGGCTGCTTTTATTTCCCTAAATCCCCTATCTCGCTAATGCTATCTCCATTTCTAAATCTTTGATACCCAAATTAGAATTACGAATATCAGCTTCATACTTTTGAGCTTTTTCTACCACCCATTGACCATAACTATAAAGGAAATTTCTCCAACGGCTCCCAGCATAATAACGAGCTGCCGCCTCTCTTTCAGCAGCATAAGTTTGCTTATCAGCACCTAAATCTTTTAAAAGCAATGCCATCGCCACAAAAGCATCAACATTTCTCCAGGGCGAAGGCGGATTATTTCCAGTAATAACCGCGATTCTATCTTTGTATTTTATCCAAGTGGAAGGAATAAATTGCGCTGGCCCCATTGCGCCGCCATAAGCGCCATCACTATTAGGACAAGAAACATAAACGCTATCTGGATTAATATTGAGCTCTTGAACAATTTGTAAGAAAATTTGCTGATCACGAGTGGGATGCATCGCTGTTTTCCAATTACATCTTCCCACGTTGCGGCCAAAAACTGATTCCCTATCCAAAACAGCTAAAATCAAAGCTGAACGCACACCAGTTTGGTCACCAGCAAATTTTGCTAATTTATACGCATCTTCAAAAGTCAACTCGCCGCCGCCCAATAAAGTAAAAATGCGACTTCTAATTTGACTGGCAGTCTGTTGGGTTTTTTTCAATAATTCTTGATACTTGCTTTCCTGGCCTTTAGTAATTTTCATTAGATTATCTTTTTCTTTTCTTGTTGATTCTAATTGATTTTTTTGCGCTTCTTGAATTGCTTTTAAACTTAAAACTTCTTCTCTTTCAGACATTAAATCTTCTTTCTGTTGAATTAAATTAGTTTTTAATATTACTAACTGATCTAAATTATTTTTTATTTGTGTTTGTAAACTTGTTAAATCATTAACAGCAGCGAAAGCGCTCGATAAAGTATCTTCGCTTAAAAATATCGCTAACAAATTTCTCTGTCCTTCCTCATAAATTTTTTTTAAAGCATGAACCAACAAATTCTGAGTTTCATCGATATCCTGTTGAGTTTTAGTCATATTAATCTTTATCACGTTAATGCTTCCGTCTAATTTTTGAAGTTGTAGAGTTGTTGCTTTAATTTGCAAATTGAGTTTGTTGATTTGCGCATCTAAAATTTTAATATTTTGACTTAAAGTATTAGCTTGTTTTTGTAAAGTTGAAATATTGTTTTGATATTGATCAATTTCTGATTCTAATTGTTTTAATTGTTCTTCAAGCGCTTGGCGTTCCTGAACATCTTCATAAGAAAGCGCTACCGGCGCCAATAAACACGGAATGGTATTAAAAGAAAAAAGGAAAACAATCAAAGCGCCAATAAAACAATGTCTCATAAATTTCGGCAAACGATACAAACGAGAAAAAGACCTTCCTAAGGGATCGGGTAATTTTTGAAAAACTGAAGGTCGGTTTTTGTCCAAAATATCGGCAACTATTTTTGGTTTTTCTAAATTTTTACTCATTAAATTTATTCTGATTTAACATCAGAAGTCTTTTCTTGAGCTCGTTCTGCTTTCTTCTCTTCAGTTTCGATTTTCACCTCCGCTATTGATTCTACCCCTGGTTTTTCTTCCTCCTCTTTTGGAGCCACTACAGCTGCCACTACTGTATCTATCGCTGCTAAAATTTTTACTTTGTCTGAAACGATTAAATCTTTAATTAAAATTCTGGAATCAATATTTTCTAATTTTGAAACATCAACCTTAAAACTATGCGGCAAATCTTGCGGAAATGCCTCTACTTCAATTTCGTTCATATTTTTAACTAAAATGCCACCAAAATTTTTAATTGCCGGCGATTCGCCAATAAATTCCACGGGAATATGCGTTCTAATTTTTTGATCCAGCCTAACTTGATAAAAATCAAGATGGATAGGTTGGTGATAAATAAAATGATATTGGACATCATAAATCAAAACCGGATGTTTTTCGGCTTTTTTTTCGCCTTCAATAATTAAATCAATAATTTCTGTTTCGCCTGTTTGTTTATAAACATCGTCAAAATCTTTTTTTGAGACCGCTAAATAAACATTTTCAATTCCTTTTCCATATAAAACAGCCGGGATTAATTGTTCCTTTAAATAATCTTCTGGTTTTTTATTAACATCTCTTAAAATCGCTTTCAGTTGCATAGTGAAGCCATTTTAACAAATTTTTTGGTTATAGTCAACTTAATGCATAAAATCCTAATATTTTAGAAAATCTGAGGTTATTGATCATATATTGTAAAAGAATTACTAAAATATATCCGCAACTTAAATTAGCAGATCGCTAGAAAACATTATAAAAAAAGAAAAACCACAGTATTTATTTTGATAATTATTACAAAATACACAAAAGCAATACCTCATAAAATAGAAAGCATACAGAATGCCTGGCGTAAACGAGAATAAAAATTCATTTTAATCTAGCTGGGAAGCAGCTAAAAAAAGCTTAATAACAGCGGTTTTATTATTAATACAGAGTTAAAAATATTAAACGGTAAATCAAATAAATTAATGACAATAAAATAATTTTAAAAATCTGGCTTTTAAACTATTAACTGATGAATCTTTGGATGAGAAAATATTTATCATGATGAAAGCATTAAAATATATAGTTTGGAAATAAAATATTTAGATGATTATGTATTCGGGATGAATGCTTATAATAAATAAAATGAGGGGGGTTGATTACTTTTCCTGACAAGCTTAAGAAAAGTAAAATTTTTCTATCCGATTTAAAATTCGGTCAAACGATATGAGTTATGACTGAAAAAACATAAAAAGAAGTAAAAAAATTCAGTACTCTAAAGTATAGAGTATAACAATCCTTTAACAAAATCTTCTCAATCGCATCTAGATTATAATCGAAATCAAAATAATAAAAAACCATTCTTAAAAGAATGGTTTTTTATTAAATTAGAATGCTTTTACTGGGATTTTAGTAACGCCGTTAAGATTGACCGTCCACATACACTTTTTTTTACTATCAAAGGCAATAGCAAACGCTCTTTCACCGATTTTAATGTTAGTCATTTCTCCATTAGGAGTAATTCTGGTAACACTTCTGTCAAAAAAATTAGCTGTCCACATATTAACGCCATCAAAGGCAATAGCACATGGATAAGTAAGATGATTCTTGCTTTTATACGTAGTCATCACACCATTAGGAGTGATTTTAGTGACACTATTGTCATCAACATTAGCCGTCCACATTTTAACGCCATCAAAAGCAATAGCAATCGGTCCTTCGCCCGTGCCTTTATACGTGGTCATTTTGCCATTAGGAGTGATTTTAGTGACACTGTTATCATCAACATTAGCCGTCCACATATTAACGCCATCAAAGGCAATATCAACTGGAGAATTTCCGGTGCCAACATACGTGATCATTTCTCCATTGGGAGTAATTTTAGTGACACTGTTGTGGTCATAATTAGCTGTCCACATATTTATACCGTCAAAAGCGATAGCACGCGGGTGTTTTCCAGTACCTTTATACGTAGTCATCATACCATCAGAAGTGATTTTAGTAACACTATTATCATCCCAATTAGCCGTCCACATATTAACTCCATCAAAGGCGATAGCAATCATTATTTCACCCGTTCCTTTATACGTGGTCATTTTGCCATTAGGAGTGATTTTAGTGACACTGTTGTCAAAAAAATTAGCCGTCCACATATTAACTCCATCAAAGGTGATATCAAACATTCCATAAACCGTGCTTGTATATGTGGTTAACTTTTCCGGTTCATAAGTTTCTTTTTTGTATGAATTAACAGCTATTGCTATACCCAGCATCATTATTAAACAAAAATACAAAAATAACTTTTTCATAATTACCTCCAATTTTTAGTTGTTAAAGTTCAAATTTTAATTGTCTTTTAAATATAAGATATTTAAATCAATTTGTCAAGAGAACACATAGAATCCTAATATTTTAAAAAATCCAAAGTTATTAATCATATATTGTAATGGAATTTGCCCTTTTAAAAAAATAAGCTATTTTAGTATTATATAAAAAAGCCAATCAATTAATTTCTGGTTAAAGGCATTAATATTATTAGCTAAAAAATCTAAGCGCCAATCAATAAAATATTCTTGAATGATTCGATTAAAATAAAACTCTTTATTTGAACATTCATTTGGGTTTTTTTAGGATAATTAAAAAACTGAATAATTTCTTGTTTTTCTGGATTATCTCTAAATCTTTTATAAAATTTAACTCTATTATCTGTTTGAATTCTTTTAAAATAAATATGATAAAAAATTCTATAAGATTATATCCTTATAAAGTCTAAAATATATCTTGCATTAACCAGAAGCCGAAAGAAATTTAAAAGTCATAAAATAAACATCGTAAGTTGTTAGCAACTCACGATGTTATTAATTATTTTATTTTTTAATCTCAATCCCCAGCTCCTTTAATTGTTGCTTATCGATTTCTGAGGGCGCGTTCATCATTAAATCCCTACCATCACCGGTTTTGGGAAAAGCAATTACTTCACGAATACTAGGCTCATTCATTAAAATCATTACTAAACGATCAACACCCATTGCGATTCCACCATGCGGCGGCACGCCATGATCAAAAGCTTCAAGCATATGACCAAATTTTTCTCTTATCTCTTCGGGTTTATTACCCATTATTTCGAAAACTTTTTGTAAAATTTTAGGATTATGCTCTCTAATAGACCCGCCACCGATTTCATAACCATTTAATACAACATCATATTGATGAGCTAAAGCTTTTTGAGGATTTTGTTCTAAATATTTTATAAATTCTTCTTCTGAAAGGTTGTTGGGATTTTGGGCTTTAGTAAAAGGATGGTGAACCGCATCCCATCTTTTTTCTGTTTCTTTCCATTCAAACATTGGAAAATTAACAACAAAAGCAAAAGCCAATTCATTGGGATTATTTTTGTCTTTTCTTAAATCAGGTTTATCTGATTGATATTTTTCCATTACTTCTTTATAGGTCAAACGGGGGAATTTTTCAAAAGTTAAAGTCTTTTCTGGAAAAAGTTCTCTAATAATTTTTAAATACAAATCTTCAATCATTCCTAAAATTTCTTCTTGGGTTGAAAAACTCATTTCTATATCTAGTTGAGTAAATTCTGGCTGACGATCGCCACGTGTGTCTTCATCGCGAAAACATCTCGCAATCTGAAAATATTTTTCAAAACCAGCCACCATTAGTAATTGCTTGTATTGTTGAGGTGATTGCGGCAAAGCATAAAATTTTCCATGATGCAAACGCGATGGCACAACATAATCTCTGGCCCCTTCTGGCGTAGATTTAGTTAAAATTGGCGTCTCGATTTCAACAAAACCCTTTTCGCTTAAATAATTTCGCATTAAAAGAATAATCTGATGCCGAGAGCGTAAATTCTTTTGTAATCTTTGGCGTCGCAAATCAAGATAACGATATTTTAAACGATGTTCCTCGCCTATTTCAAAACCAGTAGTACTAATATCAATCGGCAAGGTTTTGCTTTGATTTAAAATAATTATACTTTTTGCTTCAATTTCGATATAGCCAGTCTCTAATTTTGAATTCTCCATTCCTTTTGGCCGCTCATTAACTTTTCCCACAAGTTCTATTACCCATTCGCCTCTTAATTCTTTAGCTTTTTGATAGCCTTCGCTATTCGGTAAGAAAACCACTTGGACAAAACCGGTTTTATCGCGCAAATCAATAAAAATTAATTTGCCGTGATCGCGGCGAGTATCTACCCACCCCTTTAACAAAACTTCTTGACCAATTTTTTGAGGTAAATCTTTAATGTATGTTCTTTCCATTTTTTTATTTTTCTTCAATTTCAGGCGGAGTAATAACTTTTGGCTCATTTTTTAAAAAACTCTCACCTGAAATTTTTAAAACATCTTTATCAATTTTAGTAAATTCTTTATGAGCGCTGTTATAAGTATTAACCGTGGTTGATAAATTATTACCTAATTTTTCCATATAAAGCTCATAGTTTGCTAAATGTTTGCGCAATTCCTCGACTTTTTTAATAATTTCTTTAGCTGATTCCTCAATTTGAAATGCTCTTAATCCTTGAAGAACTGTTTGAAGGTAAGCAGCAAAAGTCGTAGCTGAAACAATTATCACTCTTTTTTCTCTCACCGCATATTCAATCAAATCGCGCGTATTTGATTCCATACTTCCTACTTTATTAATTAATAAATCATAATAAAGCGCTTCGGAAGGAATAAACATAAAAGCAAAATCTGTAGTGCCTTTTTTCGATTGAATATATTTTGAAGTTTCATTAATACGAATTTTTAAATCATTGTAAACTAATTTTTCCAGTTCTTTTCTTCTAATCGGATCGGTTTCTGTTAAAAGACGGTTATAATTTTCCAAAGAAAACTTTGAATCAACCGGAATAATTTTGTCTTTAATAAAAATAGCGGCATCAACAATGAGTTTTTGACCATTTTCATCCTTGCCTAGTTCATATTGCAATTGATAAGCATTGGCTGGCAAAAAATTTTTTAAAGTAACTTCAAGATAATATTCGCCCAAAATACCGCGGTGTTTCGGATTTTTTAAAATATCTTGCAATTGCTCTAATTGCTTGGCTAAATCAAAAACTTGCTTTTGCCCCTCGCCTACCTTGGTTAATTCTTGAGTGATTTCTTTGATTAAACGAGAACTTTCGCTAAATTGTTTTTGTAAAACCTCACCAGATTCAGAAAGTTTTAAATCTAAAGTTTCGTTAATTTTGTTTATCTGATTCTGCAAAAGAATTAAGGCTGTATCGCTCTCTTTACTCTTATTGAGTCTTTTAATTAAAATAATGAGCGCGGCAACAACAGCGCCTAAGCCTAAAATCAAAAAGACAAAATTAACTATTAACAATGTCGTCATCCTTTATATATTACTCCAAAAAATAAAAAAGAAAAGATGAAAGCGATTATTTTAAAAACATTTTTATTTATCAAACTGTTTAAAATTATCTGATTTTAGATTAATAAAGATCCTAATTATATTTTTGATTTAATCCTAAACTTTTAATTTTAATCTTTTAACAGCCGAATTAATAATAGTTTGGAGTAATTGAGGAAAACTTAAACCAGCCACGCGCGCGGCTTTAGGAAAACGCGAATTTTCTTTAGGATCTGGAATTAGGCCCGGTGGGCAATTCACTTCTAAAATATTTGGCCGGCCTCTTTTATCCAATCTTAAATCAAAGCGCGCGAAGTCAGCCAATTCTAAAAATTCAAAAGCCTTGAGCACATTTTTTTCAATTTCATTTTTTAAATTTTTACTGATTGGCGCTGGACAAATTAAAGGATCAACTTTAAATTTCGGATTATCATAAATCCATTTAGCTTCAAAATGATCAAACTTTGGCATTCCCTTGGGCAAATCATCAAAACGAACTTCAATAATTGGCAAAACTTTTGGCGGATAACCCAAAACACCAACTGTAAATTCCCTTCCCTCTAAAAATTCCTCAACTAAAACTGGTTGTTGATAGTCTCTTAATAATTCTTTAACAATTTTTCTTAATTGTTTTTCATTAAAAACTAAATTTTTAGCAAAAATTCCTTTGCTCGAACCCTCGGCTTGGGGCTTTAATAATAAAGGAAATTTTAATTGGCGATCAATTTTTTCCTTACCATTTTTAAAAACTTGCCACTTGGGTGTGGGAATTTTATGGTAAGCTAAAATCTCTTTGGTTTTAACTTTATTTAATCCAAGAGCGTAACTCAATGGCGATCCGCCGGTATAAGGAATTTGAAGCATTTGAAGCATTGCTGGAATTTGTGCTTCGCGATCTTTTCCATAAATTCCTTCGCTATAATTAAAAACTAAATCAATTTTGTTTTTTAATCTTTTAAATTTCAAATAAGCATTCTCATCCGCTTCAATTAAAAAAACTTTGTGCCCCAAACTTTCAAGCGCTTTTTTAATGCCCAATATAGTTTTTGGATCATCAAAATCAATGTTTTCAATAACTTTTTTATTCTTTTTGATATTTCTAACTTTGCGTAAATTATAAGTTAAAGCAATATTCATAAAAATTATTCTTTTAATTCATCCCTAATTTCTTCTAAAAGTTTTTTGACTCGTGAAGAAACATGCTTGGGTATCTTTATTTTAACACGAATTAATAAATCGCCATAGCCACGACGACCAAAATATGGCATTCCTTTATTTTTTATTCTTAATAACTTTCCATATTCAATACCAGCGGGAATTTTGACAATCAATTTTTTGCCATAAATTGTTGGCACTTCAATTTCTGTGCCTAAAATTGCATCGACAATCGAAATATTTGCTTCATAAATTAAATCTGCTCCTTCGCGTTTAAATAATGGGTGCGGCTTTATTCTCACTTCAACATATAAATCACCGGGCGGACCATTTTTCTCGCCATCCTCGCCGGCTTGAGCAACGCGAATAATTTGACCATCATTAATACCTGGCTCAATATTCAAAAGAACTTTTTTCTTTCCTTTCACTCGACCATGGCCTTTACAAACCAGACAAACTTTTTCCGGTATTTTACCCTCACCAAGACATTCAGGACAAACTTTAATCCGACTAAAAGTACCAAAGAAACTTTGTTTCACTTCCCTAATCTCGCCTTTACCATTACAAGTTGGGCAAGTTTTAAAAGCCGAATTCTCTTCATAACCCAAACCATGGCATTTGTCGCATTTAACCATTGTTTCATATTCAATCTCTTTTTTAAAACCAGTAGCTGCTTCTTCTAAAGAAATTTCAATAACCAATCTAATATCAGAACCATATTGCACCTTCTTTCTTTTCTTCTCCTTAAAACCGCCAAAAATATTACTAAAGAAATCACCTAAATCATTACCAAAATCAAAATCTGAAAAATCAAAATTAATATTAGAACCAAATCCTTGTGAAAAATCAAAACCCCACTGTGAACCAGCGCCAGCCGCTCCCTCAAAAACACGACCAAATTGATCGTATTGCCGACGTTTGTTTTCATCAGATAATATTTGATAAGCTTCATTTATTTCTTTAAATTTCTGTTCGTCGCCACCCGCTTTATCTGGATGATATTTGTGAGCTAAATGATGATAAGCTTTTTTAATTTCTTCTTGTGAAGCATTACGATCAACGCCTAGAATTTTATAATAATCCTTTTCCTCCATAAATTTATAAATTTTTCAAATTAAAAAAGAATTAAATCTTCTTTCGTACGATTCAAAGTTAAAATAGAAGCAAATCCTGAAACAATCATTAATTCATAAATAATTCCGCCAATCAAACGAACAATTAAATTAACAATTGAAGCTAAAATTCTTAAAAAAGTAAACATCAACGCCGCAATAATCAAAATAATTAATTGCTTAACTTGAATATCGGCCGATCGATATTTATTAAATAAAAATTGATAAACAACTAAATTAAGTGATTCATTACCACTTAAATTAAACCCGACTATATTACTTAATTGTTTTTTCGTTGCTTCTAAGTTTTGTTCGATTAAACTTTTTTTCTGCTGTTCAATATAACTGGTCGGAAACATTAATAATTTATCTTTTTGCGCTTCAAAAATTTCTTCAGTTTGTTTAGTCGCTAAATTTTTAACAAAATCATCAACCATCATATTCCAATCAAAATTACCAAAATAACTTTTCATAATAGGTGTTGATGGTTTTAAAATCGTATTAATAGTTTTAATTGAAAATAAAGAATCTATTTGATTAAACGTATCACCCATCCAATGCAAACAAATAAATAAATTAAAACCAATTAAAACCATCACTAATCCTCGTTTAGTAATTTCATTCCAGCGTAAACGAAGCAGATCATCTTTTCGACGACGCATTAACCATGCTCCAACCCAAACACATAAAAGAAAAACCAACCAAACACCAATACTCCAAAACAAAACCATCGGCACAATTTTCAATCCATTGCGGCTGACGTAAAAAGCCAGAACAAATACAAGTGTTTCAAAAAAAATACTCCAGAATCTTAAACCTACGGCAAATAATGTTTCTAAAATAAAGAAAATCTGAAAAAGAATAAGAAAAATTAAGAAAGCCAGCCAAGCGGCCATTCCCAAAAATTTACTAAAAACAAAAAACTTTCCTAAAGCATAACCGCTTAAACCAGCAAAAATTAAACTCAAAACCAAAAGAATGGCAATTTTCCATCTATAATTAGATTTTGAATGGGAATTTGGATTTGAAGATAAAACTTCTAAAACCGCTGGCATATTTTATTATTCTTTATAATCCGCATCTTGAGGGTTATTAGAATCATTGGGTTTTTGATTGTTTTGCCCTCCTTGATACATTTTAGCACCAATTTTTTGAATTGACAAAGACAAATTTTGAATAGTGGTTTTAATGCGGCTGATATCATTACTATTAATTGCGTCTTTTAAATCATTAATTTTATCTTCAACTTCTTTGCGATCTTCGGGAGAAATTTTATCACCAGCTTCCCGCAACGTTTTTTCGGAAACATAAATTAAATTTTCAGCTTGATTTTTCGCTTCGGCTAATTCTTTTTTCTTTTTATCTTCTTCAAGATGCATCCCTGCTTCTTTTTTCATTCTTTCGATTTCTTCTTTACTTAAACCAGTAGAAGCTTCGATACGAACTGATTGTTCTTTACCAGTGGCTTTGTCTTTAGCCGTCACTTTTAAAATGCCATTAGCATCAATATCAAAATTTACTTCAATTTGCGGTATGCCGCGTGGCGCTGGCGGAATACCATCCAAAATAAAACGAGCTAAGGTTTTATTATCAACAGCCATTTCTCTTTCTCCTTGAAGAACATGAATCTCCACCGAAGTTTGATTATCAGTAGCAGTGGAAAAAATTTGACTTTTTGAAACTGGGACAGTTGTGTTTTTTTCAATAATTTTTGTAAAAACGCCACCTAAAGTTTCAATACCCAAAGAAAGCGGTGTCACATCTAAAAGTAATATGTCTCTTACTTCTCCCTGAAGTACGCCACCTTCGATAGCCGCGCCCATTGCCACTACTTCATCAGGATTAATTCCTTTATGCGGTTCTTTACCAAATAATTTTTTCACCGCTTCCTGCATAGCCGGCATTCGTGTCTGGCCACCAACTAAAATCACTTCATTAATATCGGAAATTTTTAAATTTTTTTCCGCTAAAGTTTGCTTCACTAATTCAATTGAGCGGTCAATATAATCCTTAACTAATTCTTCTAATTTGGAACGAGTTAATTTCATCTCAAAATGTTTGGGACCAGCAGCATCAGAAGTAATAAATGGCAAATTTACTTCTGTTTCTAAAACAGTTGAAAGTTCGTGCTTGGCTCTTTCGGCTGCTTCTTTTAACCTTTGAAGCGCTAAAGAATCCTTTGATAAATCAATCCCTTCTTTTTTCCTAAATTCCTCAACAAAATAATTAATAATTCTTTGATCAAAATCATCGCCACCCAAATGGGTATCGCCACCAGTCACCAAAACTTCAATGGTATCTTCAGAAACCTCCAAAACAGAAATATCAAAAGTACCGCCACCAAAATCATAAACCACTACTCTCTCATTTTTATTTTTATTTAATCCATAAGCCAAAGCAGCGGCTGTTGGTTCATTTAAAATTCTTCGAACTTTAAAACCAGCAATCTCACCAGCATTTTTAGTTGCCTGTCTTTGGCTATCATCAAAATAAGCTGGCACCGTAATAATCGCTTCCTCAATTTTTTCGCCTAATTTTTCTTCAGCATCCATTTTAAGTTTTTGTAAAATCATTGCCGAAATTTCTTCAGGACGATACCACCGATCGCCCATCTTTACTTCAACACCCCCACTTGCCGACTCTCTAATTTCATAAGGCAACCATTTTTTATCTCGTTGAACTTCAGGATCCGTATATTTGCGACCAATTAATCTTTTAATAGAAAAAATGGTATTTTGAGGATTAGTAATTGCTTGACGCTTAGCTAAAATCCCAACCAAACGCTCCCCATTTTTTGCAATAGCAACAATAGAAGGAGTCGTCCGCATCCCCTCTTTATTTTCAATAATTTTCGGCTGACCACCCTCAATAATAGCCATTGCTGAATTAGTTGTTCCTAAATCAATTCCTAAAATTTTGCTCATATTTGATATTTGATTTAACTGACCTTTTATTTGCTAAATAAAATTATTTGTTCGACTTTTTAAAAATTTTTACCTTGGCTGGTCTAATTAATTTACCATTTAATTTATAACCCTTGATAATTTCTTCAACAATCTCTCCATCCTTCTCGCCTTCCACTAATTCCATCGCCTCATGAATACTCGGATCAAACAAATCGCCTTTTTTTACTGAAATCTGCTCTAATCCTTTTAATTTCAAAATATTTAAAAGCTGACTCTGAATTAATTCTAATCCTTTTACAATATTTCGCTCGGTTGGTGTTAATCCTTCAATATTTAAAGAACTAATCGAAATATCAAAACTATCTAAAACATTCAAAAGCTCGGTTATCAATTCTTCATTAGCTAATTTTACAATCTCTTCAATGCGTTTATTTACATCTTTTTGATAATTTAAAAAGTTTGCTCGCTCCCTCTGCCAACCTTCCAAATATTCCTCTTTTAATTTCTCTGATTCAGCCAATTTTTCTTCCAACTCTTTAATCTTTTTTTCTAACTCTTCTAACTTTCCTTTCCACTCTGTTTTATTATTTTGTTGTTCTTTTTCTTCAGCCATAAAAATTTTTAATTATTGCGACTCAAAATTCTCTGAGTTACTTCTAAAATTGTCAAATTCCTTCTACAAATCAAATTTTTCGGTCCTATAAGTACTAAAAGATTTTTCTGTTTATGAAATGACAAAGCATAAGAAATCACACTTAAATTTTTATCACGAGTAATCGGACTTTCATCACCAATAAAAATTTGGAATTTATCTTCTAAAAGATTATCCGCTACTTTTATTAAACGTTCATCTAAATAATCAAGATCTTCCCAAATGCTTTCCCATTTTAAAAGTGATAAGTCTTTCAATTGATCAAAAAAATTTTTTAATCCATACTTAAAAATCATTTCCTCCATTGGCAAATAACCAATTGCTAAGCTTTGACATAATTTAGCAATTTCTTTTGTGGTCTCAGTAAATGATAAATCTTTTAATTCTTCTAATTTTCTTTCCCAATAATTAAAATCCTTTTTAAAAGCAAAATTATTATCTTTTGTTTTAATAAACCACTGATAAAGTTTATTAGTTGGTACCCTTCCAGCAGACCAATATGGCTGAGCGAGATATTTCTGTTTTGTCAAAAAATTAAACTCGCGTCTAACAGTAGCGGAACTCAAATCTGGAAAATATTTTCTCGCAAATTCTTTCGAACCAATTGGTTTCTTATTACGGCTAAAATCTTCAATAATTAAAGTTAAAAATTTTTTTTGGCGTTCAGTCAGCATATTTTTAAAGATTATAATCAATTAGCACTCTTAAGTCAAGAGTGCTAATTGATTAATTCCTTATTCTTTTTTAACCTCTTATACCACAATCTTCAAAAAATTTTTTAATTTCCCCAATGATCTTTTCTAATTCCTCCTTTTTGTATGGTTTTACGCTAACTAAGGTAGGATCTAATGTTTTTTCTGGTCGAAAATTTTGAAGATAATATTTTTTGGCTGGTTTTAATTCATTAGCAATTTCAATAATATCTTCCAATTGATGAATTGTAGGAACAACAGTTGTTCGAAATTCATAATCAATTGATGAATTTTTTAAAAGATTAATTGATTCTTTAATTTTATCAATATCAATTTGGATGCCAATGGCTTTTTCATATAAATCTTTTTTTAATGGCGCCTTAATATCCATCGCCACATAATCAATTAACTTTTTATCAATTAATTTTTTCAAAACTTCTGGTTTACTGCCATTAGTATCCAATTTAATTAAAAAACCCTTCTTTTTGATTTTAGCCAAAAACTCTTCCAAATCGGCGTTAATAGTCGGCTCGCCGCCGCAAACAACTACACCATCAAGATATCCTTTCTTTTCTTCTAAAAATTGAAAAAAATCTTCTTCTGGAATTTGAGGTTGATTTTGAATTTTTTCTGGCAAAACTAATTCTGAAGAATAACAAAACGGACAACGAAAATTGCAACCAAACAAAAAAACCGTGCAAGCTATTTTGCCAGGATAATCAATAAGGGTAGTTTTCTGCAATCCTCCAATTTTCATCAAATTATTTTTTAGAATGAATTTCTTTTAGTAGTTCCGATAATTTCACTTTATATTCTTTTCGCTCTTTAAACTCCTGCCGCTTACCAAAATTCCATTGCTGAACCGGTCTTAGATATCCAACAACACGGGAATAAACTTCACAAGGTTGTTTTACAGTACAAAGCGGACACTCAAAATGTTCGCCAGCAATATAACCATGAACCGGACAAATAGAAAAAGTCGGCGTTATTGTAATGTAAGGTAATTTGAATTTTTCAAAAACTCTTTTAACTAATGACTTTACCGAGTCACTATTTGGTAATTTTTCTCCTAAAAAAACATGCATTACACTGCCACCCGTATATTTGCATGTTAATTCATCTTGAAGTTTAAAAGCCTCAAAAATATCATCAGTATAATTAACCGGTAATTGAGTTGAATTAGTATAATAAGGAGCATCTTTGGTGCCAGCAGTAATAATATCCGCATATTTCCGTTTATCTTTTAAAGCTAAACGATAACCTGTTGATTCCGCCGGTGTTTGCTCTAAATTATAAAGATTGCCAGTTTCTTCTTGATATTTAACTAATCTATTTCTCATAAAATCCATTACCTCAAGCGCAAATTTAATTCCTTTCTTAGAAGCAATGTTTTCTCCTAAAAAATTAAGTAATGCCTCATTCATACCAACAAGACCAACGGTTGAAAAATGATTGGCCCAATATTTTCCCCTCATCTCTTTAATACCAGAAAGATAAAAGCGTGAATATGGATAAAGCCCTTTTTCAATAAAATTCTCCACCGTTTTTCTCTTTAATTCTAAACTTTCTTTAGCTAAATCCATTACGTGCGCTAATCGTTCAAAAAATTCTTTTTTCGTTTTAGAAAGATAACCAATACGAGGCATATTAATAGTCACAACACCAATACTACCGGTTAAGCTACCGCTGCCAAAAAGCCCACCCCCTCCTCGATTAAGAAGTTCTCTTAGATCAAGTCTCAACCGGCAACACATACTTCTCGCATCTTCCGGCTTCATATCCGAATGAATGTAATTAGCAAAATAATTAATACCGTATTTAGCCGAAGCCTCAAAAATTCCATCAAAAGCCGGCTCATCCCAAGGAAAATCCTTTGTAATATTAATAGTAGGTATTGGAAAAGTAAACGGTCGCCCCTTAGCATCGCCTTCCATATAAACCTCATAAAGCGCCTTATCTAAAATTTTCATTTCTTCTTCAAATTCTTTATAAGTTTCTTGCT
>Ga0207433_10008807_pt1 | contig 16281 bp, 14 predicted proteins | sample YelNatPaOPGAMG01_FD_187559 | JGI IMG/M metagenome (GOLD analysis project Ga0207433, IMG submission 187559) | Hot spring thermophilic microbial communities from Obsidian Pool, Yellowstone National Park, USA - OP-RAMG-01 (SPAdes) (version 3) | ecosystem: Environmental > Aquatic > Thermal springs... | reverse complement strand
AGAAATTACAATAGAAATCAAAAAGCCAGAACTATTAGTTTTAATAATTTTTTTATCAACAATTCTAGCCCTAGAATTAAATGTTACTTATAGCACAAAGCCTAATTTTGGTGATGAAGGATTTCACACTTATTTTGCTCAAAAAATTTTTGAAGAAAAAGAGTATTTTATTTGGATGCCTTTTGAAAACACTTCTCTCATAAAAGGCAGCAATACAAGACCTCCTCTTTGGAACTTGCTTGAAGCAGGTTTCTTCTTGCTATTTGGTTTCAGAGAAGAAATTGTTAGGTTCTTAACACCTTTTATAGCTATGCTAACAGGAATTGCTGTTTACATTCTCGTTAAAAGAATTTTTGATGGAAAAGTTGCCTTGATATCTGCAATTCTTGTTGTAACTGTTCCTTCTTTTGTAACTTACTCTGTTCTTTTCTATACAGACATTCTCTTCACATTCTACACTGCTTTAGCCTTCTTGCTTTTTTTGTTAGCAGAAAAAGAAAACAATAAAAAATATTTTTGGCTCTCGGGAATTTTTGCTGCTTTTGCATTTTTGACAAAAATACCTGGTATAGCTTTTTATCTTTTTTATGGTCTTGCCTTTCTTTACGAGCTATTAAAAAGTAAAAGCTTTTTAAATACTTTCAAAAAATATTTGCCAATAATTGCAGTTTTGATTTTAATTCCTCTCACTTTTTTCTTAAGAAATTATCATTATTTCGGCACGCCAATTTGCTACAGAATTCCGGTAATAGACTTGTTTGATACTTCTGGTTGCAATATCAACAATTTCAAAAACAAATATGAGTTTGCCGGTAGGGTTGAACAAGCTGGAACTGAGGCAAGTGTTTATCAAATCGGTATAATAAGTTACCTTGATTTTGCTTATGGTTCACTTTGGCTCGTTGTTTTTGGAGCTATCGGTGGAGCTCTCTTGCTAATTGAAAAAAGAGATAACATCAGTGTTTATGTTATGTTGTTTTTGCTTTTATTTTTCTTGCTTTTCCCAATCGTTGTTGGTAGGGCAGAAGACACGGCAAGATATACTCTAGGTTGGATTCCCTTGTTTACACTCTTTGCCGGCTTATTGTATGGCAAATTTTACGAATTTCTAGAAAAAGGATTCAAATATCTTGGCATTTTAGTTTTCATCTTTGTTTTTGTTTTAAGTTATATGAATGCTTCCAGCAAACTTGCTGTAATGGCTCAAGTCAAGCAGTTCTCTCCAACCTTTTTTGAAGCATGTAATTGGGTAAAAACACATATGCAAGAAAATGTGAGCTTGTATACTGTATGGGCACATAGGGCAATTTACAATTGTCAAAGAAATGCTGTCGGTACTTCAACTCTTCCAGATTTAGCATTAAGTAGAGATGTCAACTATACTGTAAAGGTGGCTAAAGAAAATGGTGTGACGCACTTCTTCATACAGAAGTTTAGTGTAGATCCAGCAAACCAACATTTTGCAGAAAGGTATGATTTGGAATTTGTTCAATTTTTGGAAGCTCATCCTGAAAATTTTGTTAAAGTTTATGAAAATGGAGCTTCTCTTCAAGAATGTCAACAATATTGGCAAAGGGGCTACCAGTGTGATGGAAATATAATTTATGAAATAAAATTTAAGTGAGAACATGTTATTGATGATTTCAATTTTAATTGCCTTTTTAACTACTTTTTTCATAACTCCACAACTCATTAAATTTTTGTATTCGGCCGGAATTGTTGGCCTAGACCTTCAAAAGAAAAATAGACCAAGGCTACCGACAAGTGGTGGAATTTGTGTTGCGTTTGGTATTTTAGCTGGGATGTTAAGTTACATAGGAATAAAAACTTTTATTTATGGCTTGCAGAGTGAAGTGATTTACTTTCTTGCTGTTGTGTCTTCAATTCTCATAACAATGTTTGTTGGTTTGTTGGATGATATAGGGATCAAATCTAAGCCTGTGAAAACAAAAGAAGGTAAAGATATAAGGTTTGGGTTGCCGCAATGGGTTAAGCCTTTGATCACGCTACCAGCAGCAATTCCTTTGATGGTTATCATGGCTGGAGATACTACCATGTGCATACCATTTTTTGGAACTGTAGATTTTGGAATTTTTTATCCTCTAGTTTTAGTTCCCCTTGGTTTTGTAGGTGCAAGCAATGTGATTAACATGCTTGCAGGCTTTAATGGAAGTGAAGCAGGAATGGGAATTGTTTACATGCTGAGCTTAGGCTTGTATGCTTTGCTTCACGGTAGCATTGGCTCAGTTATATTTTTGATTTCTTTTGCTTCTTTACTAGGTTTTATTAAATACAATTGGTATCCTGCAAGAATTTTGCCTGGAGATTCTTTAACTTACTTGCTCGGCTCGATTGTTGCAAGTGGTGTGATTGTTGGAAATATGGAAAAGGTTGGTGTGATTGTTTTACTCCCTTTCATAATTGAATTTTTCTTAAAGGCAAGAGCAAGATTCAAAGCAAGCTGCTTGGGAAAATTGAGAAAAGATGGTAAACTAAATCCTCCATATGGAAAGAAAATATACAGCATTACTCACATCATAATGAATTTAAGACCATTAACCGAAATGCAAGTCACAATAATAATGATTCTCATAGTAGCTTTATTTTCTCTAATTCCATTTTTAGATATATTTTGAAAGGAATTTAGCCAAAAATAAAATTTGTTTTTTGAACAAAGGAGATTTAGAAGCAAAAATTTCAAGAATTCTAATATCTTCCTTAATGTAAAATTTCAACAATATTAAAACTTCTAGGTAAATCAGCCCAGCTATTATAGCTAAAGGAATTCCAAGAAGAAGTCCAGTAGTAAAACTTGTTGTTACATATAAGAATAAAATGGAAATAAAAACAGCTACAATACATTTAATCGCATCTTTAAATGGCAACTTAACTTTCAAGAACTTTCTAATATAAAGGAAACTTAAAATTGCTAGAAGAGTTACGGATAGGGTATAAGCTAAAGCCATTCCTAAACCTGCCAAAATTGTAGCTAAAGGTATTGCTAAAAGAAGAAAAGTAAAGGTTGTTAAAATTACGATATTTCTGTTTATCTTTGTTTTTCCTATTGCATATAAGCTCGAAAGAAAGATGTTTCCTAAACCATAAATTAAAGATCCTGAAGCTAAAATTGGAAAAAGTTCTGAAGCTTTAAGATATTCAGCTCTAGAAAAAATTAAAATTACAGGCTTGGAGAAAATCACAAGAAATGCTGCTATTGGCAAAGCTAGAAATAGACTATACCTGAAAACTGTTTGAATTAAATAGCTTTGCCTTCTTTCAGAATTTTTATCTACGGAAAGAGAAGAAATGATTGGAAAAAGGGCTGAATTTAAAATTGAGGGAAAAGTTGCTATTATTGAAGTCAAAACCATTGCAATTGTAAAAATTCCTGTAACTTCTGGATTTTTTAAAATCGTTAGCAAGACGTATTGACCGTTCAAAAATAAAGTCCATGCTAGGAAGGAAGTAAAAGCAGGGAAAGCATAATTGAACATTATTTCTCTTTTGTTTATTGCGCTTTTCATAGAAATTGAAAAATGGGGATAGGAAAACCTAAACCTTATCAATGTAATGAGAAAAAAACCCAATAAAAATCCTATTAAAGGACCAAAATATCTGAAACCTAAAAAGATTAGTAAAGAAGAAACAATAACTTTTGTCAATTGGCCAAAAAAATTGCTAGTAAAAAGTTTTCTCATTTCCTGAAAGCCATAAATTATTGAATAGAATTGAGATGAAATTGAAAGCACAAGTAAAATTGCTACAGAAATCCAAATAACTTCTGTAGAAACTTTAAGTATAGACGCTATTGAATTTGAAAACAAAACGAGAATTAATGCAAGAACTAAATTTGTTGAAATTATTATCTTGAGGGAAAATCTTATAAGAGAAACTATCTTCTTGTTTTGCTTTCTGCTTAAATATTCAGGCAAAAGTTTCATTACAGAAACGTTTAAACCTAGCAAGCTTATTCCAGATAAAACCATAGCTAAGTTAGTTGAAGTTGCTATTATTCCATATTCTTCTGGAAGCAAAGTTTTACCTGCAATAAACCAGTAGAGAAAACCTGCTAAAGTGGAGATAAACCAATCTAAAAAAAGATAGACTGTACTTGAAATTAGCTTTTTGGTCATGCTCATTTAATCACTTAAATTTTTTAATTATATCTTCTTCAACAACTTTCCTTTTTGTATATTTAAAATTATACAAGAAAATCCTTAAGTTTCTGATAAATTTTATGAAAAATGTTAAAGTTTTGATTTAAAACTCATTTTATTGTTTCCCTTTTTCCCAAATCTTTTGAAAAGATTAGTTAATAAACTCTTAACCAAGCTATTCAAATTTTATCTTAAACAAAATAATTTTCTAACATCTCTTTCTATTCCGTGAAGAAAAAGCTTTAGTGACTTTTGTGGCTCTTTCCCTATTGTTGAAATAGCTTCTAATGGGTATCGTAAAAATGAGTGAACTACTTCTTGTGTTGAAAGCCCTTTAAGTATCAATATTTCATCAGGTTTTAAGTCTTTTTTACGACGACCGCCTCTTAAATAATCCCAAGGTTTCCAATCCTTCAAAAGTTTTTCTATCTCTTCTTTATTTAGTTTTTTATCAAATATTTGTATTCTTCCACTTAAAGCTTTAGGAGAGTTTATTTTGATAAGTCTTTCATAATTTTTTGGTGATACGAAGTCGTAAGCCTCTTTGTTAGAGGGACAACTAAATGGAAGAGCACCGCCGCACATAGGACAATATCGTTCAATTTGATCTTTAAATTCTTCTGGAGTTTTATTCCACCATCCTGGCTCTATTGGATATCCTCCTGGTCCATCAAAAAGTATATCTAAAGCTGCGGCAACTTCACAAAAAAATCCACCCTTTAAATTTATAGATGGTGACCACATTTCATGAACCCAGCAATTATCAATCAACTGCCACATTAATTTCTTATCCTCTACAACTTCTTCAATGGCGATTAGTATAGGTTGGTGCCTTTGTCTTGAATCAGAATGGTCATTGAAATATACTCCAAGTTTAAAAGTTTCTTTTATTATTTTTTTATATTCATTCCATTTATAACCAGAAGTCCATAAACCACATTTATGTGTTATTCCTTTTTTCTGAATGAGCTTACATATTTCTTCGAATTGAGGATGCAAAGTTGGCTCTCCACCCATTATCCCTATTCCGCCTTTAAAACCTTCTAAAGAATCTATCGCCTTTTCAATAAAATCTAAATTCATGAAATAGGGTTTTTTGTGATGTCCGACAAATCTTGTACAATTGGCACAACCAATATTACAAGCATTTGTAACTTCAATTTGAATTAACCAAGCATCATAAATTGGTTTCATGAAAATTATTTTCTTCTCAGGTTATTTAAGGTTTGTTTTATTTGTTTTAGCCTCTTATACTTTTTAAGTAGGCCAAACATTCCCATAGGTATTTTTACTAACAATAACTCTCTGCATCTAGGAACATCAAAATTTTTTAAATTACAAACAAATATCCAAAGATAATGTTTGAAAAATACTTTCAAAAAATTTATCTGAGGTTTGTAAGAAACATTATGAACGTATTTCATTTTCTGATTTCTTATTTTATATCCTTTTTTAATGAGCCTAATAAGCAAATCTGAATCTTCACCCATTGCATAAGGAAAAATTTCTGAATATCCTCCGATGCTTTTTAATATTTCTTTTTTTATCATCAAAAAATTTGCAGCTTCTGCCCATTTTTCAAACGAAACATCAAATGAATCATTTTTAGATGGATCAGAAATCACACCATCGTATTTTTTTAAAAGTGGTAAAAGCTTTTTTACAAATCCTTTAGGTAAATAAACATCTGAATCAACAAAAACAATGAGTTTTCCTTTACTTTTTTTCCATCCAATATTTCTAGATTTGGCAGGCCCTGAACGTTTTTCTTTTACTATCAATACATCAGCGTAATTTCTAGCTATAGAAATTGTATTATCCGTTGAATGATCATCGATTACTATGATTTCAGCATTTTTTAACTTTTGTTCTTTAATTGATTTTAAACATTTTTCTATTGTTTCTGCTGAATTATAAGTTGGTATAATGAATGAAATATTTAATTTCATTTTATTATATTCTGGTGGATTCTTCATAAATTTCTCTTAATTTCTTATTTCTTTCTTTTATTGAGAACTTTCCTTTTTCTACTAGCTTTTTTCCTTCTCTTCCCATTCTTTTTCTCAAAGATGAATCTTCTATCAACAAAGAAATTTTTTTTACTAATTGCCTAACTATTTCTGGCTTATTCAACCTATACATGCTCATCCTTTTTTTAGGATCAAACAAAAATTCAACCTTCATCAACCCGTTATCTGCTGCCCAATCGTATTTTCTTGCTTCTATCAAAAATCCATTTTTTCCGTCTTCAACTATCTCGGGTATTGCAAATATGTTGGTTGTAACTATGGGCAAGCCGACAGACATAGATTCTAACAAAGAAAACCCAAAAGTATCTATGTAAGTTGGAAAAATAAATATGTTCGATTTTGAATAAATTTCATTGAAAAGAGTTTCGTAAGGAAGATTTTCCTCTATTATCTTAAGGTTATTATATTTTCCAAACTTTTTTTTAAATTCTGTTGGTACATTACATTTAAGTGTAAGTTCTATATCGTACTTTCTAGTTAAGAAAACAAAAGATTCTAAGACTTCTTTTCCTCCTTTTTCGAAAAACTTGTTTGCCACAAAAAGTAATCTAACTTGTGAGGAATTGTGTCTAACTTTTAATTTTCTACTTAATATTGCTGGGTAAACAACTTGCATCTTGTCATTCAAATCTTTTCCAAAAGCAGAAATCAAAGATTTTTGAGCCATATAACAATGTGGCATGATTTTTTTACAGTATTCTGACAAAAGAAATTTTCTAACTATATTTTTCGCATAATTGCTTAACAATACTCGGTGATCATCAAAAAAAGATTTTGCATGCTCTATATCCATAACCCATGGTATCTTGTTTAAAGGAATGATTCCTCTTGAGGAATGAATTAGTTCAGCATCAGTCTTAAAATAAAACATTCTTGGAATTCTTAGTGAAGAGGTGAATTTTGTTACTATTTTCCTGATTATGTTTTTCCTTTTTTCATATACAGAAAGTTTAGAGGTGGTGAGTCTTCTTTTTAAATAGTTAATAAAAATAGCATTTTGTGGTGGAAAGTTTATCAAATTATTATAAAGAGGATGCTCGCCTACAGCTAGAAAAATTCTATACCTTTTCACATTTATCATTAATATTCCAAAAAATAAATTATGATAGCTCTGGTTCTTGGCACAAGAGCTGAACTTATAAAGACATTTACTGTTATGAAGGAATTAGACAAAAGAAATATTCCTTGGTTTTTTATTCATACGGGGCAACATAATATAGAAGATCTAAGAAAGGAATTTGGGTTAAAAGAGCCAGATGTTAAGCTTGATTTTACAGAAGAAAAATCTGGAAGATTTAAAGGCCATTTTTTAAAGTCGATGATTAAAGCAGGTATCTGGAGCCTTGAAATCACTAGAAAATTAAGAAGTGTTCTAACTAGACTCAAACCTAAAGTAACATTATGCCAAGGAGATACTATGGCCACTGCTGCCACAGCAATAGCTTCACGAAGCATTCTCATAAATAGGCCAATTATTGGACATATTGAAGCAGGAATAAGAACTTATGATTTATTCGAACCTTTTCCAGAAGAAATTTCAAGAAGAATAACTGATAAAATATCTGATTTACTTTTTGCACCAACAAAAAGAGCAGTAGAAAATTTAAGGAAGGAAATAAAACTTGGAAAAATTTTTTTAACAGGAAATACAATCGTAGATGCTGTAAATTATATTGTTAAAAAAAAGAAGGGAAAGAAGCTGAAAGGAAAATACATCATAGCCCAGATTCATAGACAAGAAAATGTAAACTCTTATGAGAGAATGAAAAAATTTGTTGAACTTGTTACGAATATACCTCACAAAGTTTTATTAATTCTACATAGCAACACGCAGTACAAACTCAAAGAATTCGGTTTATGGAAAGAATTAAAAGGAAATGTAGAGATTTTAGACCTTATGGGATACTCAGATTTTATACTCTACCTTAAAAATTCACTAGGAATTATAACAGATAGTGGAGGACTTGCTGAAGAATGCACTATTCTTAAAAAACCATGCCTTATATTCAGGGAAAAAACCGAGAGGCCCGAGGCCATAGAAGTTGGTGTAGCTGCTTTAGTAATGGATAAAAGCGTTGATTTTGTTTTAAATTTTTTGAAGAAAAAAATTGGAGAGATAAGAAACCCGTTTGGTGAGGTGGGGGTGAGCAAAAAAATTGTAGATATAATTGAGGGTTATTTATGAAAGTTTCATTAATTACAACGGTAAAGAACGAATCTACTAACATAGAAGAATTTTTACATTCTGTGATAAGACAATCAAAAAACCCTGATGAATTTATTATTGTAGATGGCGGTTCTACAGATGGAACGTATGAAATTTTAAAAAAATATTCTGGAAAATACAAGTGGATAAAAGTTTTTCAAGAAAATAGAGCCTCTGTGGGCAGAGGAAGAAATATAGCAATAAAAAAAGCAAAAAATGAAATTATTGCTGTAACCGATGCAGGTTGCTTACTTGATAAAAATTGGTTAAAAAATATAACAAAACCTTTTCTAGAAAATAGAAAAATCGATGTAGTTGTTGGTATTTACAAGCCATATTACACTAACGATTTTGAATATTTTGAAGGCTTAATAGTTGTTCCTCAACCTGAAAAAATCTTTATGAACCCTTCTAGAATGTCTTCCCGTAGTATTGCATTCAAAAAAGAATGTTGGAAAAAAGTTGGGAGATATCCTGATTTAACAACGGGAGAAGATACACAATTTAACATTAAGTTAATGAAAGGTGGATTTAATTTCTATTTTGCTAAAGATGCAATAGTTTATTGGAGAATGAGAAAAAATTGGAAAGAATTTGCAAAGCAGTTTTATAAATATGGAGTTGGAGATAAAAAAAGCAAGAATATTTGGAAAATGAGAAAGAATTTTTTATTTGTTGTAGGATTTTGGTGTTATATTGGAATGTTGCTATTTTCTTTGTTCATCTCTATAAAAGTTTTCACATGTTTATTACTGTTGTTATTCCTCTACTTTTTAAGTGAGGGTTTAAAATTAACAATAAGAAGTAGGAAAATAAGTGGAATTTTTTATGGATTCTTATTGACACTAATCAAAAGAGTGGCATACGTTTTTGGGGTGAGTTTTGGGAAATGAAAGTTGCATTGATTTGTAGAAGTTTTGATAAGAACAGTGGGCAAGGAATATATAAAATGGCTGGATATTTATATGAAAATTTAAAAAGGTTTAGCGATTTAGATGTACAAAAAATAGAAAGCGAAAGTAAAAATCCTTATTATTTTGATTTAGTTGAATGCCCAAAAAAAGTTTTGAATACCAATTTTGATATTTATCATTTTTTGATGCCAGAAAATTGTTTACCAATTTTGCTTTCTAAAAAAATGAGGGAAAAATCGATTGTGACTATACATGATGCAATAATCTACAAAATAAAAGAGAGAAAGTGGTTGTCAGAAAAATATATAAAACTAATGTATCACATAGCAAGAAGAGCAAGAATGATTACCACTCCTTCTAGACAAAGTAAAAAAGATTTAATCAGTATAGTAAAAGTCCCAGAACATAAAATATTTGAACTTCCATGGGGTGTAGATCTAAATCACTTTAAGCCTAAGAAATCCGAAAAAGGTCTGAGTGGCGGAAAAACTGTTGTAGGTTATGTCGGGGGTTTAGGAAAAAGAAAAAATGTAGAATGGTTACTCTACATTGCTAAGGATTTAGAAGATGACATTCATGTAAAAATAGCAGGAAGTGGATCAAGATTACCGTTTCTTATTGAATTAAAAAACAAGCTTAGACTCACGAATGTAGAATTTGTCGGATTTGTTGATGAAAAAAAACTTCCAGAGTTTTATAATTCTCTTGATGTTTTTGTTTTTCCAAGTTTTTATGAAGGGTTTGGAGTTCCATTACTTGAGGCAATGGCTTGTGAGGTTCCTTATGTTATTGGAACAAATGCCGGAATAGGGGAAATTTTACCAATTTATAAAATAGAAAATTTTAATGAATTAAAAGATATGTTAATGAAAATTAAAAACAGAAAGATACCTCCTTTAAAAAATCAAAGGGCGTGGGTAATCAAAAACAAACTGACCTGGAGGGATCATATAAAAGAACTAGTGAAAATTTATTCGGGGGTTGCAGAATGATAAGCGTTATAATTCCAGCAAGAAACGAAGAAAAAAATTTACCAGAACTTTTAGAAAGTTTAAAACATCAAACATACAAAAAGAAATTTGAAATTGTTGTTGTTGATGGAAAGTCAAAAGATAAAACAAGAGAAATAGCAAGAAGCTACGGGTGTAAAGTTATAGTTCAAAAGAAATTGGGTATATCTAGTGCAAGAAATTTAGGATGGAAAAAAGCAAAAGGAGATGTTTTAATATTTCTTGAAGCGGATCATATAATAGATAGAAATTTTATTAAAAATGTAGAGAAGGCTTTTAAAAATAAAGAAGTTAAATGTGCTAGACCTATTGTTATTCCAATTCAAAAAAATTGGATTCAAAAAGCTCTTGCTGTTCAAATTGAACTAGCGACAAGAAGACAAAAAGCATGGGAATTTCCAACTATTTTCAGAAAAGAAGTTTTACAAAAAACTGGTGGGTGGGATGAAAAAATAAATTTTGCCGAAGACAGGGAATTACCAATGAGAATAAAAAAATTAGGATACAAAACAAGTCTTATTAAAAATGCGATAGTGTATGCTAAACCTGTTGATTCTTTTTCTAGATTAATTAAAGAAGGAAGATGGTATGGAAAAAACATTTTTGGATATTTCAGAAAAACAAAAGATTTTGTAACATTGGCAGGTGTGCTGCTTTACTCTTCTTTCATCCCGCTCTTTCTATTAAGTTTTTTAAACAAAATTTTCTTATTTTTGTTTGTTTTTGCTTTTCTTATCTTATTTGGATATTCTCTGAAAGGATTCTTAATCACAAAAAACTTTTACAGTTTTTTGATAATCCCTATTAACATGGTGAGAGGATTTGGAGAGTTGATTGGATTAGTTGAAAGTTTGTTTGGTAAGAGGTAAAACATGATTAAAGATATAATTTAATCATCTAAATCTGTACGGGATTAAATTATGAAGAAGAAAATTTTAAACATTGGTTGCGGGACAGAAACTTATGGAACTCATTTCGTTGATTTGTATCCTTCTAGACCAGAAGTAATGAAATGCAATGTAGATGAGGAAAAACTACCATTTCCAAATAATTATTTCGATGAAGTTTATTCGAGAAACCTTCTTGAACATTTGAAAAATCCAGGATTTGCTATAAAAGAAATGAAAAGAGTTCTTAAAAAAGGAGGTAAACTAATTTTGATAACCGATAACGCTAGTTACTATTTATTTCATCTCTTCAAGTCTTACTCAGCTCATTACTGTAATTACGCTAAACATGGGAAAGAAGACAAACACTACATGCTCTTCACAATAAACCACTTAAAAAATTTTTTAAAATCATTGGATTTAAAATTAATTAAAATCCATTTTTTAACGCAATATAATCCAAAACGTAAAAATCCCATCATAAAGTTTCCTGGATGGAATTCGAAACTTGCAATCCCTAACAGAATACTTGGAAGAATGCCATTCATCTCTCACATGGCTTTTCCTAGAATACTTATAATAGCAAAAAAGCTATAAAATCTGTTCATAAACTTCTTTGATTTTTCTAGCTATAATCTGCCATGAAAACTCTTCTTCAGCTCTTTTCCTAGAATTTTGACCCATACTTTTTATTTTGTTTTTATCATTAAGCAAGTGTAATATAGCATCGGCCATTGCCAAATAATCTTTAGGTTCTACTAAAATACCATTGAAGTTATTTTTTACCAAATCTTCAACCCCACTTATTTTAGTTGAAATGATTGGCAGGCCACAACTCATAGCTTCAATGATAACCAATGGCATGCCTTCCCATAATGATGGTAAAATAAACACATCAGATCTTTGATAGATTTTGATTAGCTCTCTTAAACTTATTCTTCCCAAGAAAGTAACATTTTCATCTAAACCATATTTTTTAATTAGTTTAAGAATTTGTAAGTAATAAACATAATTTTCATTTTCTTTTGTTGGTAATGGACCTACGTGAAGCCATTTAAAATCTTTATGAAATTTATGAACTTCCTTCAATGACTTTACTAAATATACCAATCCTTTTTGCCTGCTTATGCCACACACAGTTAAAAGAGTTTTAGTAAAATCATGTCTTGCCGGCTTAAATAAGTTTACATCAACTCCGTTTGGAACATAGAAAACATTTTCTTTTCTATATAACTTCATTTTTTCCTCAATAAACCTTGAAATTGCTATTACAGCTTTAGCTCTTTTCACAGCTTCAATTTGCATTCTATGTGTTGATCTTGAACGCCACCAGTAAGCAGAATGAGATGTAAAAACAATATTTCTATAAAATGTTGATGTGAAAATTGTTGTTGTGGACAAATTAGTGTGAATAATATCAAATTTTTCTTTTAAAAGGTTGTATAAAACAGAAAGATTGAAGATAAGATAGTTAACTTTTCTAAATTTTGTCGTTGGGAATTGTACTGGTTTGAATTCCAAATTTTTGCATTTTTCAATATGGCTTTTTTTATTAGCATAAATTGAAATCTGAAGACCAAGTCTAGAAAGACTTCTCGCTAAATAATAAACATACGTATCTACAGAACCACCCTTTAAAACAGGTAAAGGCTCAGCGCCTGAAGAAATTAAAGCTATCTTCATAAATTATTTTTATGTGGTATAGGAAAATAAGAAATTTTCTAACTTTCATTCAAATGAATTTCATGCTTAAAGGAAACACTCTTTATAGATTTTTTTTCTATATTTTTTATCATTTCATTTTAAGATCACCCTTAAAAAATTTTTACATTTTTGAAAACTTCCTCAAAAGGGAAAGAAAAAGAATTTACATTGGAAAAATCAAAAACGTAAAAATTTTTTTCAGATTCGAGGATATCGGGATTCTAAGAGATATTTTCATAGATAAAGTATACTTGGTAAAAAAACTGAAAACTTATAAAACCATTGTTGACGTTGGAGCACATATAGGTGGTTTTAGTTTGTTTGTGATATTGAATAATCCTTTTGTTAAAAAGATTATTTGCATAGAACCTGAAAAAAATAACTTTAAAATATTATCCAAAAATTTGGAAAATCTTCCCAAAAAAATAGAGGTAGTTACCTTAAGAGTTGCTTTATCAGAAAAAAATTTTATAGGAAAGTTATATTTAGATGAATTTTCTGCTGCACATAGCCTAGAAAGAAATAAAAAATCAAGCTATCAAATAGTTAGAATAAAAACATTGGACAATATTATCAAAGAAAGAGTTGATTTGATTAAAATTGATGTTGAAGGTTTTGAAACAAAAGTAATAAGTGGAATGAAAAAAATTATGAGAATATATAAACCAGATTTATTAATAGAGGCAGGTCATTTTAAAAATGAACCTTTGATGATTTCAAAATATTTGAAAAAAGCCGGTTATAAACCAAAAATTTTAATTAAAAAAGAGCCTATAATTTATGCTACAAGTTAAAAGAAATGAAGCTTGTGATATTTTATTGCTAAAAATTAGGTAAATGTACACAGCAAAAAAATAAAAAAGATTAAAGAATTGTCTTAAATCTCAAGTTTATACTTGCTAATTCCCAATAAAATTGCCCCTAAAATCACATAAGCCCAATACCCGAATAATCTATTTAAAATAGTAGCACTCATCACTTGAGCAGGAGTTAGAGAAAAGAATTTGGTAAAAACTAAAATAGCAATTGCTTCCGTGGAGCCAAGACCTCCTGGCAAAAAAGTTAAAACAGCTATCAAAGTAATAAAAGCCACAATTGTAACAGAAAAAGCTATGTCTATGGATATGCCTATAGAAAGAAAACTTACCCAAAGAATTAAACCTTCTATCAGCCAAACTAAAGCTGAATAGATAAATGTAGCAAGAAAAACTTTTTTGTTTTTATACTTCATGAAAGCTTTGTGCAAACTTCTCGAAAAACCTTCCACTTTCTTCTCCAGCTTAACAAACTTGAAAAAGAAAGATAATTTCCCAAAAAACTTTCTTGTCCTTCTTTCAGAAACTAAAACGTAAACTCCTGTACCAAAAACTGCTACATAGATTGCTACTGTTATAGCAAGCCAAAGAGAAAGAGAATAGAAGAAAAACAATCCTGTTAAAGAAAACAAAATTGTAACTACAACATCAAGAATCCTTTCCACAAAAACAGAAGGTAGAGAAGAACTGATGTCTTTCTTGCATTCTGCCTTAAGCAAAAGAGAACGTAAGGTATCACCAAGTTTTGCAGGAGTAATGTTCGACAAGAACATGCCTGATATGTAAACTTTAGCTGTTTGCCAAAAGCCAAGCTTTATTTTAGCTTTAGTAAGAAGGTATTTCCATCTTTCTGTCCTGATAACAAGACCAAAAAACCACAAACAAAAACCAAGAAAGATGTAAAAAACGTTTGCTTTTGCTAACAAAGAAACAACTTTAAAAAAGTCTGAATAGTAGAGCAAAATAATTAGGAGTAGCAACGAAAAAATTAAAAGTAAAGCTCTGAATCGCATATCTTTTATTTAATTTCTAAACTTTAACAGTTTTTCACATAGCTGCCTTTAATTTTCTTAAATTATTAAAACAAAATTCACTTTCCACTAATCAAAAAGCTTAACACTTATCTCAACCCAAGCTTCAATTCAAAAATGAATTTCAAAATCTCTAAACCTTCTTTTAAAGTACTTTTTGATCTCCCAAACTTCCTTTTTTCAAAAACTATTGGAACTTCTGTTGCTTGAAAACCAAATTTTTTAGCTTTGTAGAGAAGCTCTGTGTTTATTTTAAAACCCATTGGATTAAGCTTAATTTTTCTGTAAACTTCTTTTCTAACAGCAGCAAAGCCAGACATGCTATCTCTAATTTTCAACCCAAGAACTAAAGAAGCAAGAAAACAAAAAAACCTACTTACCAAAATTCTATAGAACTTGTCTTTTGTTTTTCCTCCTTTCACATACCTTGAACCAATTACTATGTCATAACTTTTAGTTTTTTCTATAAGCTTGGGTAAATCTTCTGGCCTATGTGAACCGTCTCCATCCATCAAAACAACAATATCGCCTTTCACAAATTCTAACCCTTCCAAAAAAGCTTTCCCCAAGCCATCAGATTTTTGTCTTATAACTTTTGCCCTTTCTATTTTTGGAGTAATTTCACTTTTATCAACCACTATTATCTCATGGTCTAGATTAGAAATGGTTTTGTGAATCTTATCAACAAGCTCTTGAATGTAAGGCTCATTTTTTGTAGGAATTATTATCGAGACTTTCATGAATAATATTTTAATTTAAAAAGATAGAATTTTTGATCTGTTCTCGCCAAAATAGAACTCAAGCTCCCCTCCACATGCTGTACATCTTCCAATCAAAGGAACTCTTCTGAATGTTGTGTTGCATTTAACACAAATAATTCCTTCTGCTTTAGAAATTGGTTTTTCTTCAATTTTCTTATGATTTATAGCTTCTCCCAAAACCATCTGTTTTCCAAGACCAATCAATTCAGACCTATTTATTCCTATAGCTTCAAAAACTCTTTCCAATGGAGGCAAAAGCTGGCTTTCAATGTAATACTTTGAATCTATTTTAAGACCATGCTTCTTAACATATTCAGGATCTTCCGCCCTTTCAGAAACTAACTGCAAGCCTTTAACAATAACAAAACCTACTCTATCTCCTATAGCTGGAATTTCTGCTTCGCCACGCTTCTTCATTTTCTTCACAAGCTCTACATGAGGCTGAACTCCTTTGTATTGCTCTGGCCTTTTTGAAATTCCTTTTATTATTGTAAGCTTTTCCAAAGGAATTTGCCCATTTTGCAATTTTTGAACAACCTCTTTGAAGTAGGCAAAAGCTTTCTTTGGGTTTTGCTCTTTCAGCAAAATCTTTAACACTTCCTCTTGTGTCTCGCTAACCAAATCACACCAGTCGCGCCTTACAGTTTCTATACCTTTCATCACAATTTCATCTTTAAACTGAGAATCAACTTTCTCAAAACTCCAGCCAGCATATCTCTTCTTCGTCAAAATCAAAAGTGTTTTGAAAACATTTTCAACTTTGATT
>Ga0207433_10008804_pt1 | contig 16286 bp, 8 predicted proteins | sample YelNatPaOPGAMG01_FD_187559 | JGI IMG/M metagenome (GOLD analysis project Ga0207433, IMG submission 187559) | Hot spring thermophilic microbial communities from Obsidian Pool, Yellowstone National Park, USA - OP-RAMG-01 (SPAdes) (version 3) | ecosystem: Environmental > Aquatic > Thermal springs >... | reverse complement strand
GGGGGGGGGGGGGGGGGGGGGGGGGGAAGTACCATGCAGACAAGGAGTTCTACCCCCCCACCCTAACCCTCCCCCACAAGGGGGGAGGGAACAAATACAACTCCCTCTCCCACAGAGGGGGGAGGGAAAAACAAGGCTCCCTCCCCCCTTGTGGGGGAGGGCTGGGGTGGGGGGGAAGTACAATGCAGACAAGGAGTTCTACCTCCCCCACCCTAACCCTCCCCCACAGGGAGGAAGGAAAAGTCCGCCAGCCCTAAGCAGAGGCCGAGCGCGACATATCGTTTCGCGCGAAACGATATGTCGCGCTCGCATTTTTTCGTCTCGGCGCAACGGTCCTTCCTCGTTACAATCCGCCTTCGTTTCGGCTGCGCTGGCGCCCCACGTCGCAGGGCGACGCGGCCCCACACACTCTCTTCTTGTTTGAGGAGCCAATCTCATGCGGATCATGCAACGTCCCTTCTGGGCGTTTCTTGGGTTGATTTGTCCCTGTGTGCCGGTCTTGGCGCAGGCGCCCCAAAGCGCCGCTCCTCCGGCCCCTGCGCAAACCGCCTCGGCTGCCTCGGCCAATGCCGTCGCCGCCACCGTCAATGGCCAGCCTATCCCGGAATCGGCTGTGCAGCGCTCACTACAACACGTTCCCCCCATCAAACACGCAGAGGCTCGGCCGCAGATTATCAATTTCCTCGTCGATCAGGTCTTGCTCGACCAATACCTGCTCCAGCAGAAAATCGCCGTCGATCCTAAAGAAGTAGACAAAGCCGTTGAGGAGATGAAGGCCGAGCTACAGAAACAAAAAAAGGAGTTCGCCAAGGAACTGGAAGAAATGAAACTGACCGAGGCGGAGCTGCGCGAGCACATCGCCGCTGATCTGCGCTGGGGTAAGTTCGCCGAAGAACGAGCGACCGAAAAAACTCTAAAAGAACTCTTCGAATCGCAAAAATATCTATTCGACGGGAGTATGGTCCGCGCCCGCCACATTCTCCTGGCGGTGGACGGCAGTGATGCCAAGGCCGGCGAACAGGCCGTCGCTGGGTTGCAAGCTATCAAGCAAGAGATCAACAAACAGGTCGCCGACGGTCTGGCCAAGCTGCCGCCTGAAACAGACAACCTGGCGCGCGAAAAGAAACGACAAAGCTTGCTAGAAGACGCCTTCGCCGCTCAGGCCAGGGCCAAATCGGCTTGCCCGTCGGGAAAAGAAAAGGGCGGTGACGTGGATTGGTTCCAAGGCGTCGGCTTCATGGTCGAACCGTTCGCGCGGGCCGCGTTCGCACTCAAGCCGTTTGAGATGTCCGAGCCGGTCAAGACGCCGTTCGGTTATCACCTCATTTTGGTGACCGATCGCAAGCCTGGCCGCGAAGTCAAGTTTGAAGAAGTTAAGGAACTGGTCAAGGAGCTGTATATCGCCCGTCTGCACGACAGCATCGTCGGAGAGGCCCGGCAGAACGCCAAGATCGTCGTCCATCCGGTGAAATGAGCAGCGTAAACGGCAACGGCCCCAGCTGGAGTTGCTGGGGCCGTTGATAAAATCCCGGCGATGACCTACTCTCGCCCGCGAAGGACTACCATCGGCCCTGGATGCTTAACGGCCGTGTTCGGAATGGGAACGGGTGGGACCATCCAGGTATCGTCACCGAGAAAATTCCTAACCGCCGGGATCAACCCGGCGGTCTTGCTTGTATGCCAAAGGCAGCGGTAGGCGTTGTCTCTGTGGGAGCCTCGAAGGGGCCGAGAAGAGGATCAAAGCGGCCAAGCGTTCGGCTGTTAGTACCGGTCAGCTGCGTATGTTGCCACACGTCCACCTCCGGCCTATCGACCTGGTCGTCTTCCAGGAGCCTTCGTCCCTTAAAGGGACAGGAGACCTGATCTTGCAGGGGGTTTCACGCTTAGATGCCTTCAGCGTTTATCCGGGCCGCACATAGCTACCCAGCGTTGCTCCGAGCGGAACAACTGGCACACCAGAGGTGCGTCCTTCCCAATCCTCTCGTACTAGGGAAAAAGCTGCGCAAGTCTCCTCCGCCCGCAACAGATAGGGACCGACCTGTCTCACGACGGTCTAAACCCAGCTCACGTACCGCTTTCATTGGCGAACAGCCAAACCCTTGGGAGCTTCTCCACCCCCAGGATGCGATGAGCCGACATCGAGGTGCCAAACCTCCCCGCCGCTGTGAACGCTCAGGGGAGATAAGCCTGTTATCCCCGGAGTACCTTTTATCTGTTGAGCGACGGCCTTTCCATCCAGCACCGCCGGATCACTAAGCCCTGCTTTCGCACCTGCTCGACTTATCAGTCTCGCAGTCAAGCACCCTTGTACCTTTACGCTCGAAACCCGATTGCCAACCGGGTTGAGGGTACCTTTGGGCTCCTCCGTTACGCTTTAGGAGGAGACCGCCCCAGTCAAACTGCCCACTTAGCACTGTCCGCCGCCCGGATGCACGGGACGGGGTTAGAATTCAAGCACAACAAGGGTGGTGTTTCATCGGTCGGCTCCGCAGGGACCGGGATCCCTGCCTCACAGCCTCCCACCTACACTACGCATGCTGGGCCTAAACCCAATACTAAGCTGCAGTAAAGGTTCACGGGGTCTTTCCGTCTAGTTGCGGGTATGTTGCATCTTCACAACAACTACAGTTTCACCGAGTCGCTCGTGGAGACAGTGATCCGGTCGTTACGCCATTCATGCAGGTCGGAACTTACCCGACAAGGAACTTCGCTACCTTAGGACCGTCATAGTTACGGCCGCCGTTTACCGGAGCTTCGGTTGCGAGCTTCACCTCTTGCGAGGCTAACCCTCTTCCTTAACTTACCGGCACCGGGCAGGCGTCAGTCTCTATACATCCTCTTACGAGTTGGCAGAGACCTGTGTTTTTAGTAAACAGTCGCCAGATCCCTTTCACTGCGGCCCCCGCAGGCTGTGACACCCGCAAGGGCACCCCTTCTCCCGAAGTTACGGGGTTAATTTGCCGAGTTCCTTCACGAGCGTTCTCTCGAGCGCCTGAGAATCTTCATCCCGCCTACCTGTGTCAGTTTTAGTACGGGCATCCGCTTTGTAGCCGGCTGGTTTTTCTTGGCTGTCCGTCCGATGACTTCGGGATCGTATCTGCCCTCGCCCTTGCGGGACGGCCACGTCTAGCGGGCCGATCACCTTCGGGCCAGCGTCACAGTCGGCGTCAAACCTCTGCGGATGGTGCCGGAATATTAACCGGCCGTCCATCGACTACGCCTTTGGGCCTCGTCTTAGGGTCCGACTAACCCTGGGCGGATTTACCTTCCCCAGGAAACCTTAGGCTTTCGGCGAACGGGATTCTCACCCGTTTTAGCGTTACTCGTTCCGGCATTCTCACTCGCACTTCGTCCAAGGCTCGTTGTCCGTACCTCTTCACCCTACGGTGCGACGCTCTCCTACCGTGGACCGCCGGGAGAAACCCGGCGGTTCACCCGCCGCTTCGGTAGCACGCTTAGTCCCGTTCATTATCGGCGCAGGGCTCCTCGACCAGTAAGCTATTACGCACTTTTGAAATGGTGGCTGCTTCTAAGCCAACATCCTGGCTGTCTTGGGAGCCCAACTTCCTTTCGCACTGAGCGTGCTTGAGGGACCTTAGCGGGCGGTCTGGGTTGTTCCCCTCTCGACGACGAAGCTTATCCCTCGCCGTCTAGCTGCCTGGGCTTGGTACAGGAGTATTCGGAGTTTGGTTTCGAAGGGTAGCCGGGTAGGCCCCCTGTCGAATTCAGTCGCTCTACCCCTCCTGCCAACTACCCAGACGTTAACCCTAAAGTTATTTCGGAGAGAACGAGCTATCTCCACGTTTGATGATACTTTCAATCCTCCACACAGGTCATCACCCAGTTTTTCAACACTGGTGTGTTCGGACCTCCATGGGGTATTACCCCCACTTCATCCTGCCCATGCGTAGATCACGTGGTTTCGCGTCTACCGCCGCCAACCGTAACGCCCTGTTCAGACTCGCTTTCGCTTCGGCTCCGCCGCAGAACGGCTTAACCAGGCTGACGACGGTAAGTCGCCGGATCATTATGCAAAAGGCACGCCGTCACCCGTGGCTTGCGCCAACTGGGCTCCGACCGCTTGTAGGCATGTGGTTTCAGGTTCACTGTCCTCCCCTTGTCGGGGTTCTTCCCATCGTTCGCTCGCGCTACTGGGTTCGCTATCGGTCGCCAGGGAGTACTTAGCCTTGCGGGATGGGCCCCGCCGATTCGGACCGACTTTCACGTGTTCGGTCTTACTCAGGTGCCGGCGTCTCTCCGTTCTCCTGTCGCCTACGGGACTTTCACCCTCTGTGGTCACCCATTCCAGAGTGTTGGGCTAGGGTACAAGGAGAGGGAAATGCCGGTCCTTCAACCCCAGCCGGACGAGTCCGGCTGGTTTGGGCTGGTCCGCGTTCGCTCGCCGCTACTGACGGAGTCGCGTTTGCTTTCTTTTCCTCCGGGTAGTGAGATGTTTCAGTTCCCCGGGTTCGCCCCGTGTACCTATGGATTGAGCACACGGTCATTCGGGCATCCCGGCCTCAACGCTCGTTTGACAGCTCCGCCGGGCTTATCGCAGTCTTCCACGCCCTTCATCGCCTTCTGGCGCCCAGACATCCCCCACATGCCCTTAGTAGCTTGGCCGCATTGATCCCGTCCTCGGCCCTGTGTGTGAGGGGGTCGAAGGCGGCATCGCTTCCAAGTTACCTATTCCGCTCAGCCGCGTGCGGCTGGCGGAAGAGAGTAACGATCCTATCTTCTCTCTCAGGCTCATGCAGAGATCGCAAGAAACGTCGTCCGAGCGCCTCGCCCGAGTACCGGGGCGTTGACACGCCCCGCTCGCCCGAGTACCTCGCCCGAACGCCGTTGCTTGTGAATTGCAACTTCTACCGCTGCCTTGTTGTCAAAGAACAATAAGCGACTGTTTCTAAGTCAGCCGCACTTGGTCTTGCTGACCGAGAGTCGAGGCACGCAAGCACAAACAAGCCGTGCAGCGACCTTCATCCAGACAAGACGCTGTCAAGGCAATTATATCGATGCTTTGCCTTGTAGTTATAGTAACTATGATATTATCTTACGTTGGCAATAATCTCTGTCAAGCCCCCTGGCTTCTCGTTAAAAATACTCCGCATGTGGAGATGAGGGGATTCGAACCCCTGACCTCGTGGATGCAAGCCACGCGCTCTCCCAACTGAGCTACATCCCCGGCGACGCCGGCCGCAACCAATGCGGGCACTTGGATTCGAACCAAGGACCTCAGCTTTATCAGAGCTGCGCTCTAGCCAACTGAGCTATGCCCGCGCATGTTCGGAAAACAAAAAAGCCAAACCGACACAGGTTTGGCCCTATCCGCTCATTAATGTATGGATAGGCACGTCATCTTGTCTTGCAGGAGTAGATGGAAAACCAAATCATAAACACCTCTTAACCAGAGGGAACCCGGCAAGCGGGCAGAGTGAATTATAGATCGGGAAGGCGGGCTGTCAACAGAGATTTTTGGGTGTGCCAGGGCCGTTTCCTTTTCGGCTGGAAGTTCAAAGTGGGGGAGGTAGGCAGCTACCTATCTTATCCAACTTGAACAAGAGCCGGAGAAGGAAACGGCCCTGTTGGGTGTGCCTCTCGATTTAGGCACCGGGATTGGTTATGAAGGAGCCTGTGGATTTTCCGAGTCCTGTCCGGAGGAACTTGCCATGCCAGTGGAGACGTTGGAATAGCGCACAGAAGCAGAACGCTTGACCATGCAACGAGTGATTGCCTTCGTGGCCCTGGCCCGCAGCTCGCAATGGTCCGAGTATTAGAACACCCAAGCCGCCTGACCGCCTACTTCGAGAGGCACCCCCGTCACGAGTTCCTGTCGGCCCTGGCGGAAAACCGCGATCCCTATCCCAACGCCGTGCAGTCCGCCAACTGGACCTGCGTGGGCATCTGCGCCCATCAATCGGCACTGAAGGGCGGCGACATCGTCAAACTGCCGGCGTTTACGCTGATGTACGTTTAGCCGCGATGCGCAGCAGAGCACATTCGGCCCCGCGCTCCGTTGTACGTCGCGGCTAAACAGGGTTCTTTACTTTCCCTCAAGCCCTTGGCTCTGGCGGCGATACTGGCGGGGAGACACACCCACGGTCTTTTTGAAAGCGGCGCTCAGGTACTCGACCGAGTGAAATCCCGAATGCCGGGCGATCTCCGCCATGCTCAAGTTCGTTTCCGCCAACAACAGTTTGACGCGCTCGACCTTGAGCCGCACGATCTCCTCGTGCGGGGTGCGGCCCAGGTATTTGCGGAACAGGCTTTCGAGCACGCGCCGTGACAGCGGCGCCGCTGCGAGAACGTCCTCGACGTTGATGCCGGTGCAGGCGTGCTCCCGAATGAAGCGGACGGCTGCCGCCACCTCGCGGTTGTCGATGGCCAGGATGTCCGTCGATTGCCGCGTCTGTATGCCCAAGGGTGCGATGGGAAAGACCTTCGGCGGCACCTTGTGGCCGGCCAGCAGGCGGTCCAGAAGGGCGGCCGCTTCGTAGCCGGTGCGGTGCGTGTTGAGGATGACGCTGGACAGTGGCGGCGTGGCCAGGTTGCACAGCAGTTCATCGTTATCGACGCCGAGCACCGCCAGTTCCTCGGGAACGGCTAGACCCAGCATTCGGCACACTTCGAGTAGTTGCTGCGCCTTGATGTCGTAGCAGGCGAATACGCCGGCCGGCTTGGGTAGGGAGCGCACCCATTCCGTCAGTTCTTGCTGTTGCCTCGCCAGGAGGACTTTCTTGCGGCCGCGGCCCGACGAAGGCGCAAAGACAAAACAGCGCAGCCCCTTTTGCGTGGCGATCTCCTGGAAGTAGTGTTGTCGCTCGTTGGACCAGGCGAAGACGGGTTCGCCGCAGAAAGCCAGGTTGCGAAAGCCGCGTTCCAGAAAATGCTCGATGGCCAACTGGGCGATGGCCCGATTGTCGGTCTCAACACAGGGGACGTGCGGCAGATAGCGGCCGGCGCTGACGTCCACCACGGGCAGCCCCGTTTGGGCCACGATGCGGGCGATGTGTTTGGTTTCGATACGGGCGATCAGGCCGTCGCCGCGCCAGCGCAGCAGCCAGTCGGCCGATGGGTCGCCGCGGCCCTGCTCCGGCAGATAAATGGACCAGGGCTGATGGGCGCGGACATAGGAGACAATGCCGAGCAGGAGGCCCCGCGCATAGGCATTGGAGGTTTCGATGAGCAGGGCGACGGCCGGGCGATGCAGACGATTCCCAGGCATGGCGCGAACCAGAGGGTGGGGTGAAGGACCTTCTCCATCGCCTTGATGGTACAGAGCGGGCGTTGTGCGGACAATTCTTCGTAAAAAATCACAAGTTTTTTGCGCAATATCTCATGGCAGGGCCAAGGCGGAAACGGCTATGAAAAGAAAAGATTCCGGGATCTCTTTGATGATTGTTGCTCCGTACCTCCGTGAGGCTAAAGTTTTCACGGCCGGGATCGAGCGACAATCGGTCAGACTGTGACCCTTGTCGGGCCGAGCCTCATAAAGCGTCAGCGCTAGCACGGCCGGCCACAGGGCCGCTACCCAATCAACACCACAGGACCGCTACCCAATCAACAAAGGAGGTCCACCGATGAGTAATGTTTGGTTTGCTGGCCTGCTGCCTCTTCTCTTGGCCGCGGCTTCCGCGCAGGCAGAAGATTCAAAGCCTGCCGATACCCCCGCGCCCAGCAACATTCGCGGCGCGGAGTATCCCCGCATTCATGCCGACCTGCGGGTGACGTTCCGCATCAAAGCGCCGAGCGCGCAGAAGGTCGAATTCGGATTTTTCGGATTTGACGGCGGCAAGCGCTATCCAGCCAAGAAGGGCGAGGATGGCTTCTGGACCGCCACAACGGACAAACTGGCGCCCGGGTTCCACTACTACAGGGTGTTCATCGACGGCGTGGAGGTCAATGACCCTGGCAGTGAAACGTTTTTCGGGACCGGCAAACAAACCAGTGGCATCGAGGTCCCGGAGAAGGGCGTCGATTACTATCTCCCCAAAGAAGTGCCGCACGGCGAAATCCGGGAGCGCTGGTATCACTCCAAGACAACCCAGCAGTGGCGACGCATTTTCGTCTACACGCCGCCCGGTTACGACACCCATCGCGAGACGCGCTATCCGGTGCTGTACTTGCAGCACGGCGGCGGCGAAGACGAACGGGCCTGGCCAAACCAGGGGCGCGTCGGCTTCATCCTGGATAATCTGATCGCCGAGCGGAAGGCCAAGCCCATGATCGTCGTGATGGAATGCGGCTATGCACGCCGGCCGGGCGACGCTGCCGCCGCTCCAGGCCGGCCGGGCGCGCCCCGCGACTTCAGCCGACTGTTCGGTGCGTTTGAGGAGGTAATGGTCAAGGACTTGATCCCGATGATCGACGCGACCTATCGCACCCTTCCGGATCGCGAAAACCGGGCGATGGCCGGGCTGTCCATGGGCGGCATGCAGACCTTCCAGATCGGGCTCAAGCACCTTGATCTGTTCGCTTACCTCGGCGGGTTTAGCGGGGGGGGCGGCGGCTTCGGCGGCGCTGCCTTTGACCCCAAGACGGCCTACGGCGGCGTCATGGCGGACGCGGCCGCGTTCAACAAGAAGGTCCGTCTCCTCTGGCTGGGCGTCGGCACGGCCGAGGGGCGAATATACGAGAGCATCAAGAAATACCACGAGGCACTGGAAAAAGCCGGCATCCAAAACGTATATTATGAATCGCCCGGCACGGCGCACGAGTGGCTGACGTGGCGCCGCTGTTTGCACGCGTTCGCCCCGCTGCTGTTCGTCAATGCTCAGGATGCTGGCCGGACCGGCCGGCCCGGCCGACCGGGGCGGCCAGGGCGAGGGACCATCGTGCTCAACCCCGACGACAAGCCCGCCTGCGACGACCCGCCCGCCGGCTTCGACAAGGAGCGTGAAGACATCCCACACGGCAAGCTCGAGATGATCTCCTACGAATCCAAGTCGGTCGGCACGACGCGCAGGATGCAGGTGTATACGCCGCCGGGCTACACCAAGGACAAAAAGTATCCGGTTTTGTATCTGCTCCACGGGATCGGCGGTGATGAAACGGAATGGCAACGTTTCTGCAAGCCTAACGTCCTCCTCGATAACCTGCTGGCTGACGGAAAGATCGTGCCCATGATCGTGGTCATGCCCAACGGCCGGGCGCAAAAGAATGACCGGGCGGAGGGAGACGTCTTTCGTTCGGCGCCGGCTTTCGCGGCTTTCGAGCAGGACCTTCTCAACGATGTGGTCCCCGCCATCGAAGCACGCTATTCCGTGTGGGCCGATAGAGAGCACCGAGCGCTGGCCGGTTTGTCCATGGGCGGCGGCCAAGCGCTCAACTTTGGGCTGGCCCACCTCGATACTTTCGCCTGGGTAGGCGCCTTCTCAGCCGCCCCGAACACGAAGCCTCCGACCCAGCTGGTGCCCGATCCGGTGGTTGCCAAGGAGAAACTGAAACTGCTCTGGCTGGCCTGCGGCAAGAAGGATGGGCTGATCCGCATCAGCCAGGGCGTCCATGCCTACCTGAAGGAAAAGGACGTGCCTCATGTGTGGCATGTGGACGGCAACGCACACGACCCGACGGAGTGGAAGAACAACTTGTATCTCTTCGCCCAACGCATTTTTCGCTGACCGACCATCGGAAGAGAGACAGCAACGGGCAAGGAAGCCCTTACGAATCCGCGTTCGTAATTTTGCAAAGAGCCAAACAACATGAAAAAAGCGCTATTACAAGCTATTCCAGCCAATATCACGGCGAAAGTGCTTGGGGCCCTCTGTGGCCTGCTGGCATTTTGGGTCTCCCCAGCGTGTGCCGAATCGCCGCGGATCAAGGTGCTGTTCCTCGGCGACAACGGCCATCATAAACCGATCGAACGCGCCGCCGATTTGCTGGCCCCGCTGGCTCGCGCCGGCATTGATTTGGCCTATACCGACGATCGGAATGATCTGAACGCCGAAAATTTGGCTCGCTACGACGGCCTGATTATCTACGCCAACCATACGACGATTTCGCCGGACCAGGAGGCGGCACTCTTGTCGTTCGTCGAGAATGGCAAAGGGTTGATCGCCCTGCATTGCGCCTCGTATTGTTTCCTGAATTCTCCAAAATATATCGCGCTTGTCGGCGGACAGTTCGAGAGTCATAAAACCGGCGTGTTTCGCACGCGCATCGTGGACGCCCAACATCCGGCCATGAAGGGCGTGCAAGAATTCGAGGCCTGGGACGAAACCTACAAGCATCATCGGTTGAGCGACGACCGGCATGTGTTGATGGTGCGCGAGGAAGACGGCCAGCGCGAGCCGTGGACATGGGTGCGCACGCAGGGCAAGGGGCGCGTCTTCTACACAGCGTCAGGCCACGATGAGCGCGTCTTCCGCAATGCCGCTTATCATCGCCTCGTCATCCAGGGCATTCGTTGGGCAGTTGGCCGACCCGATCATCAATACGTCACCAAGCCGTTCGAGTATCTTCCCGGCGAACTGCCGAACTATCGAGCCGGCCGCAGTGCTCGGCTGCATCAGATGCAGGCGCCCTTGTCCCCGGCCGAGTCGATGAAGCATCTGAGCGTGCCGGGCGGTTTCCGCGTCGAGTTGTTCGCCGCCGAGCCAGACATTTTCAAACCGATCACCATTACCTGGGATGGGCGCGGCCGCACTTTCATTGCCGAAAGCGTTGATTATCCCAACGACAAGTACCCTGATGGCCAGGGCCATGACCGCATTGTCATCGCCGAAGACAGCGACGGCGACGGCAAGGCCGACAAATTCACTGTCTTTGCCGACAAACTCAGCATTCCGACCAGCATGGTCTGGGCCAATGGCGGATTGATCGTCGCCCAGGCGCCAGACATTCTTTTCCTCAAGGACACAGACGGTGACGGCAAGGCCGATGTGCGCAGGGTGCTGTTCCGTGGTTTTCACATCGACGACACGCACGCTGGGCCGAGCAATCTGCGTCTTGGCCTGGATAACTGGATCTATGCCACAGTCGGTTACGCTGGATTTGAGGGCGAGGTCGGCGGCAAGCACCATCGCTTCCGGCAAGGACTTTTCCGCTTCAAGCCGGATGGCTCGGAGCTGGAATTTCTCGGTTCGACGAGCAACAACACCTGGGGGCTTGGTTTCAGCGAGACGGGCGAAATTTTCTACTCGACAGCCAACGGCGAACATTCATCCTATTTAGCGATCCCTAATCGCTATTTTGAATCGGTGCGCGGCCTGCTTGGCCGAGGCACGGTGCGCATGGCTGACTACTGGAAAATTCATCCCCTAACAGCGATTCGCCAAGTCGATTTCCACGATGGTTTTACCGCCGCGGCCGGGCACGCCGTCTACACGGCCCGGCAATTCCCCCAATCGTATTGGGACCGCATCGCTTTCGTCGCCGAGCCGACCGGCCATCTCGTCGCCATGTGTCTGCTCGACAAGCGCGGTAGCAACTTCGTCACGCATGATCGCTTCCATCTGCTGGCCAGTACCGATGAATGGACGGCCCCGATCTTGGCGGAGGTCGGCCCGGACGGCGCGGTCTGGGTGATCGATTGGTACAACTACATCGTGCAGCACAATCCGACGCCGCCTGGTTTCGCGACCGGCAAAGGCAACGCCTACGTTACGCCGCTACGCGACAAGACACATGGGCGCATCTATCGCATCGTCAACGAAACAAGAAAACTGTCGCCGAAGCTCGATCTCGACGAAACAACGCCGGCACGACTCGTGGATGCGCTCAAGAATGACAATATGTTCTGGCGTTTACAAGCGCAGTGGCGGCTCGTGGCACGCGGCAAGAGCGATGTGGCGCCTGCACTTGCCGAACTGGCGGCAGACCCTGGCGCCGGCGACACGGGCGAGAATCTGCCGGCAATTCACGCCCTGTGGACCTTGCATGGACTCGGCGCTTTTGCCAAGCCTGATGCGAAGATGAGCACGCTTGTCGCGAAAGATTTACAACACGCTTCGCCAGGTGTCCGCCGGGCCGCACTCGGCGTATTGCCGCGCCGCAAAGAATCTGTTCAGGCAATCCTCAAAGCCAATCTACTCCAGGACCGTGAGCCGCTGGTACGCCGAGCCGCTTTGCTGGCCCTCAGCGAGATGCCATCCTCGAACGATGCGGGTGCTGCCATCCACGCTTTGTTGCTGACGCCGGAGAACCAAAAAGATCGCTGGCTTCCCCTCGCCGCGACTTGCGCCGCCGCCCGTCATCATGTCGGGTTCCTCTCCGCTTCTCTCGCTGCGAAAGCGAATACCGATTCTCTGCGCCGTGTGGTCCGCATCGTCGCGGAGCACTATGCGCGCGGCACGGATTTTAGCGATTTGAGCGATCTGCTTAATCGTCTGAATGACGCCGACCTCGCCGACGCCGAAGCGTTTCTCGAAGGACTCGCCACCGGCTGGCCGAAGGACCAGAAACCGAATTTGGAGGAAGCCGCGCGCGACGCCTTGGCCGCGCTGATGCCGCGTCTGGGGCCTAATGGGCAGCTTCATCTCGCTACGCTGGCCGGACGCTGGGGCATGGCCGCACGCTTCGAGAAAGCCTTGGCCAGTTTGCGCAAGACGCTCCTCGTTACAGTCGCCGACACGAAAAAGAGCGAGAAGGAACGTATTGAGTCCGCCCAGCGCCTGGCGCAGATGAACCCGGATCGTGCCGTGCTCGATAGCTTGCTCGCCGAAGTAACGCCGAAAGCCAGTCCGACGCTGTCGTCCGGCATTCTCGACGCAGTCGGACAGGCTACGTCGCCGGAGCTAGCTCCCGCCGTTATCGAACATTGGAACCAGCTCACGCCCCGTCTGCGGCAGATGGCCGTCGCTATTTTGCTGAGCCGACCGGAATGGTCGCGCGTCCTGCTCGATGCACTCGATAAGGGGGCCGTGTCCGCTACAGACCTGAGCTTGGATCAATCGCAGCAATTGACCAATCACCCCGATAAAAAACTGGCTGAGCAAGCTCGCACCATCCTCGCACGCGGCGGCCGGCTGCCCAGCCCGGATCGCAAGAAAGTGCTCGATGAATACATGCCGCTCGTCGAGCAGAGCGGCAATCCACGCAAGGGTTTCGAAGTCTTTAAGAACATCTGCGCCAAGTGTCATCGCCACGGTGATATCGGCGAAACCATCGCCCCCAACCTGACCGGCTTCAACGTCCATCCCAAGAGCAAGATCCTGCAAAAAGTGCTCGATCCAAACAGTTCCGTCGAGGGCAACTATCGCCAGTATACCGTGACCACCAAGGCCGGTCGGGTCATCAATGGCCTGCTTGCTGCCGAGACGCAGACGGCCTTTGAAATCGTAGACGCCGAAGCGAAACGCCACATCGTCCTCCGCGACGACATCGAGGAAATGACCGCCTCCAACCGCACTATCATGCCGGAGGGGTTCGAGAAACAGCTCAGCAAAGACGACATCGTCAACTTGCTGGAGTTTCTGACGGCCAAGGGCAAATATGTTCCTATTCCGCTCGATAAAGTCGCAACCATCTCCAGTGCTCAGGGCATGTTCTACAGCACCGACGCCCGCGAAGAACGCTTGATCTTCCGCGATTGGCAGCCGAAGACGTTCCAGGACGTGCCGTTCCTGCTCATCGATCCGCAGCGTGGCCGCGTCAAAAACGTCATCTTGTTGTACAGCCCCAACGGTGCCATTCCGCCGAAGATGCCCCGGTCGGTGACGCTGCCTTGCAACACGGCGGCGCGAGCCATCCACTTGCTCAGCGGCGTCAGCGGCTGGGGCTATCCCGCTACAGAAAAAGGCACTGTCTCGCTGATCGTGCGTCTGCACTATGCCGACGGCAAGACGGAAGACCACGCTTTGAAAAACGGCGAACATTTCGCCGATTACATCCGCCGCGTTGATGTGCCCGGCTCGCAGTTCGCCTTCGCCCTGCGCGGTCAGCAAATCCGCTACCTGACGATTGCTCCCGAACGCACGGAGACGATCCAGTCAATTGAGCTGCTCAAGGGGCCGGATCGCACGGCCCCGGTGGTCATGGCGGTGACAGTAGAGACGCGATGAGTCGAAGCGGATGCAACCCCGCTCGCCTGGGTTTGTGTCCATTTCCACCGCGTCCCGTATAACGATTTCCATGATTCCACAACCACTGCGTATCGCCATGTGGTCGGGACCGCGCAATATCTCCACGGCGCTGATGCGCTCCTGGGGCAATCGGCCCGATACCTTCGTCTGCGATGAGCCGTTTTATGCTCATTATCTCGTGCAGACCCAGCTGCCGCACCCCGGCGCCGAGGAGGTCATTCGCTGTCAAGAAAACGATTGGCGCAAGGTCGTCGCCTGGTTGACGGGGCCAGTCCCCGAAGGCAAGACTATCTTCTATCAGAAGCACATGGCCCATCACCTGCTGCCGAACATGGGACGCAGCTGGCTCCATGAGGTGACGAACTGTTTCCTCATCCGTCAACCGCGCGAGATGCTGACGTCGCTGTTGCATTTTCTGCCCCAACCGACCCTCGCTGATACTGGACTGCCGCAGCAGCTGGAAATCTTTCGCCACGTTCAGGAACGTACTGGAAGCACGCCGCCTGTTATCGATGCTCGGGATGTGTTAGAGGCCCCCCGACGTATGCTCGGCCTTTTGTGTGACGCCGTGAACGTGCCGTTCATGGAGGCGATGCTGTCGTGGCCGCCCGGACCACGAAAAACGGATGGCGTCTGGGCCAAATACTGGTATGCCGCCGTCGAAAAAACCACGACATTTCAACCGTACACGCCTAAGGACGATCGCGTCCCCGATTCGCTGCGTCCTCTCCTTGCTCAGTGCGAAGAACTGTATCAGCAACTCTATCAGCAACGTCTCCGGCCCTAACCCAAGACACCGATATGCTCCAGCAATTCAACGAAAAGAACCGCGATTTGCTCGTCAACATCAACGGCAAGCTCCTGCACCGCGATCAGGCCGGTATCAGCCCTTTCGATTCGGCGGTGCAAGGCGGCGATGCCGTGTGGGAAGGATTGCGTCTGTACAGCGGCCGCATCTTCAAGCTGCGCGAGCACCTGGATCGACTGCGCAGCTCAGCCCTGGCCCTTGGCTTTGCCGTCATCCCCGCGCATGAGGAAATAATCGAGCAAATCAAGCGGACGCTGGCGGCCAATGGCATGCGCGACGGGGTCCACATTCGGCTGACGCTGACGCGCGGCGTCAAGATCACCTCCGGCATGGACCCGCGCCTGAACCAAGCAGGACCAACGCTCATCGTCTTGGCCGAACACAAGCCGCCGGTCTACGATAAGAACGGCATTACGCTCATCACCAGTAGTGTGCGACGGCCACCGCCGGATTGTCTCGACCCGAAAATCCACCATTGCAATCTTCTTCCCTCCATTTTGGCAAAAATCGAGGCCAACGCGGCCGGCGCCGACGACGCCCTCATGCTCGACCTGCGTGGTTTCGTGGCCGAAACCAATGCCACCCATGTTTTCCTCGTGTATCAGGGTGTGGTCTTGACGAGCCGTCTCGTCGCTTGTCCGGAAGGCATCACGCGGGCCACCGTCCTGGAAATCTGCCGCGACACGGGCATTCCTCATCAGGAACGTGATCTGTCATTGACGGAGGTCTATCGCGCCGACGAGATGTTTTGCACTGGCACGATGGGCGAGCTGGCCCCGGTGATCAAGGTGGACGGCCGAACCATCGGGGCCGGAACGCCGGGAGCGCTGACACAGCGGCTCATGGAGCTATTTCGCCGCCGCACCAACCAGGAAGGCGAGGTCGTCGTTGGCGCTTCATGACCTGGAGAGACTTGTTTCCCGATGCAAGGGAATGTCGGCTGTTCGTCCCTTTCCTCAGATACCTCTGGCCTTTGTGCTCTTACTTTGCACTGTTATGCTCCTCCCTGGGTCGGTATAATAGATTATTAATGCACGTAAAGAGAAAAGGGACTGCGGTGATCCCCGATTTTAACGAGCAAGGCTATCTGCCTCCTGGAATACACGGTGCGACCCTGGATGAGATTGCCCAGCGCTTTGGTGGTGAATCGGAGCTGCGAAAAGTACAGATGCAATCCCTCCGCTGGGTAGTGGATTTGGCCTGTCGCGCCGGCGTGCTCCGTATCATCGTTGATGGAAGTTTCGTGACCGATGTGTACGAACCCAACGATGTAGACTGCGTGCTCTTGATCGGCACCGACTATCCTCGAGATGCAACGGCCGACGACGAGTTGCAGCAAGGTTTGCCGTTCATTCACGCTGAAACAGTGACGCAGGACATATTCGACTATTACGTAAACCGATTTTTTGCCACGGATCGTCGGAATGTGCCCAAAGGGATGATCGAGGTGCTGTTAT